>Ga0308171_1000527_pt1 | contig 78540 bp, 79 predicted proteins | sample PhyGR1_FD_202135 | JGI IMG/M metagenome (GOLD analysis project Ga0308171, IMG submission 202135) | Phyllosphere microbial communities from UC Gill Tract Community Farm, Albany, California, United States - DLSLSG.R1 | ecosystem: Host-associated > Plants > Phyllosphere > Unclassified | place: USA...
AGCGCGACCGTGGTTCGCGCGACCGCAACGAGAGCCAGTTCCTCGAGCGCGTCGTGACGATCAACCGCGTGTCGAAGGTGGTCAAGGGTGGTCGCCGCTTCAGCTTCACGGCGCTCGTCGTCGTGGGTGACGGCAACGGCGTCGTGGGCGTCGGCTACGGCAAGGCCCGCGAAGTCCCCCTCGCCATCTCCAAGGGTGTCGAAGAGGCCAAGCGCAACTTCTTCCGCGTTCCCCGCTCGGGCTCGACCATCCCGCACCCCGTCCAGGGTGAGGCCGCTGCCGGTGTGGTGCTCCTGCGCCCCGCCGCCGCCGGTACCGGTGTTATCGCCGGCGGTCCCGTCCGTGCCGTCCTCGAGTGCGCCGGCATCCACGATGTCCTCTCGAAGTCGCTCGGCTCGTCGAACACGATCAACATCGTGCACGCCACCGTCGAGGCGCTGAAGTCGCTCGAGGAGCCCCGCGCCGTGGCTGCTCGCCGTGGCCTGGAGTTCGACCAGGTCGCCCCGGCACGCCTCGTGCGCGCCGAGGCCGCCGCTCAGAAGGTAGGTGCCTGATGGCCGAGCGTCTGAAGGTCACGCAGATCAAGTCCAAGGTGAGCGAGAAGCAGAACCAGCGTGACACGCTGCGTTCGCTCGGTCTCAAGCGGATCGGCGACTCCGTCGTCCGTCCCGACGACGCGCAGACGCGCGGCTACGTCAAGACCGTCGCCCACCTCGTCAAGGTTGAGGAGATCGACTAATGGCTGACAAGAAGGACGAGACCGCTACGGTCGACGCCCCGAAGAAGGCCTCGGCCCGTAAGACGGCTGAGAAGAAGGAAGCCCCCGCGGCCCGCCCCGGCGTGCTGAAGGTCCACCACCTGCGTCCCGTCCCGGGTGCCCGTACCGCCAAGACCCGCGTCGGTCGTGGTGAGGGCTCCAAGGGTAAGACGGCCGGTCGTGGTACCAAGGGAACCAAGGCCCGTTACCAGGTCAAGGTCGGCTTCGAGGGTGGGCAGATGCCGCTGCACATGCGCACCCCCAAGCTGCGTGGCTTCAAGAACCCGTTCCGCGTCGAGTACCAGGTCGTGAACCTGGACAAGCTCGCCGAGCTCTACCCGCAGGGCGGCGACGTCACCGTCGCCGGCCTCGTGGCCAAGGGTGCCGTGCGCAAGAACGAGAAGGTCAAGGTGCTCGGCACCGGCGACATCTCGGTCGCGCTCACCGTCTCGGTCGACAAGGTCTCCGGCTCCGCCGAGCAGAAGATCGTCGCCGCAGGCGGCACCGTCAACTGACGCCCGAACCCCGATGGGGCCGGCGGCCTTATGGCCGTCGGCCCCTTCTGGGTTAGTCTGATTTGGTTGCGCCCTGGGGCGCGCCGAGATCGTTCTGGAGGAACCTCCTTGTTCAGCGCCATCGCGCGGGTTTTCCGCACGCCCGACCTGAGGCGGAAGATCGCCTTCACGCTGGGAATCATCGCCATCTACCGGCTCGGTGCCCATGTCCCGACGCCCTTCGTCAATTTCCCCAACGTGCAGCAGTGTCTCAGCGACTCGGGCAGCACAGAAGGACTGCTGTCGCTGGTCAACCTGTTCTCGGGCGGCGCGCTGCTTCAGCTGTCGATCTTCGCGCTCGGCGTCATGCCGTACATCACCGCGACGATCATCGTGCAGCTGCTGCGCGTGGTCATCCCGCACTTCGAGACCCTCTACAAGGAAGGCCAGGCGGGCCAGGCGAAGCTGACGCAGTACACGCGCTACCTGACCATCGCTCTGGCGCTGCTGCAGTCGACCACGCTCGTCACCGTGGCCCGTTCGGGGCAGCTCTTCGGCTCTGCCGGCATCCCCGAGTGCCAGCAGCTGCTGACCAACGACATCTGGTGGGCACAGCTGCTGATGATCATCACCCTCACCGCCGGTACGGGTCTGGTCATGTGGTTCGCCGAGCTCGTGACCGAGCGCGGTGTCGGAAACGGCATGTCGATCCTCATCTTCACCTCCATCGCCGCCACCTTCCCCGGCGCGATGATCTCGATCCTCAACTCGCGTGGCGTCGAGGTGTTCCTGCTCGTGCTGGCCGTCGGCATCCTGGTCGTGGCACTGGTCGTCTTCGTTGAGCAGTCGCAGCGCCGCATCCCGGTTCAGTACGCCAAGCGCATGGTGGGCCGACGCACCTACGGTGGGACGAACACCTACATCCCGATCAAGGTGAACATGGCAGGTGTCGTCCCGGTCATCTTCGCCTCGTCGCTGCTGTACATTCCCGCGCTGATCGCGCAGTTCAACCAGCCGCAGGCGGGCCAGGAGCCGGCTCCGTGGGTGACGTGGATCTCGCAGTACCTGACGCGTGGCGACCACCCGTTGTACATGCTCATCTACTTCCTGCTCATCGTGGGCTTCACGTACTTCTATGTCGCGATCACCTTCAATCCGGTCGACGTCGCCGACAACATGAAGAAGTACGGCGGGTTCATCCCGGGTATCCGTGCGGGCCGTCCGACGGCGGAGTACCTCGACTACGTGCTGACGCGCATCACCCTGCCCGGGTCGATCTATCTCGGCCTGATCGCGCTCCTGCCTCTCGTGGCTCTGGCCACGGTGGGCGCCAACCAGAACTTCCCGTTCGGCGGGGCTTCCATCCTCATCATCGTGGGCGTCGGCCTCGAGACGGTGAAGCAGATCGACGCGCAGCTCCAGCAGCGCCACTACGAAGGACTCCTCCGATGACCGCCCGTCTGTTGATCGTCGGCCCGCAGGGCTCCGGCAAGGGGACGCAGGGCGTCCGTATCGCGGAGGCCTTCGGCATCCCCGTCGTGTCGACCGGTGACGTCTTCCGCGCCAACGTCGCCCAGGGAACCGACCTCGGCAAGCAGGTCACCTCCATCCTCGACGCGGGCGACCTCGTTCCCGACGAGCTGACGAGTGCGGTGGTTCGCGACCGTCTGTCGCAGCCCGACGCGGGGGAGGGGTTCCTCCTCGACGGCTACCCGCGCAACCTGGCGCAGGTCATGCATCTCGATGAGTTCCTGCAGGGGCGTGACGAGTCCCTGGATGCCGTCGTCGCACTGATCGTGCCGCGTGAGGAGTCTCTGGCCCGTCTGACCGCTCGCGCTGCCGAGCAGGGCCGCACCGACGACACAGCGGAAGCCATCGAGACGCGCTTGAGCATCTACGAGCGCGAGACCGCCCCCATCCTCGGCGTCTACGGCACGCGGGGGATTGTGGACGAGATCGACGGTGTCGGCGGGCTCGACGAGGTGACGGACCGGATCTTCGCGGCGCTCGACGCGCGTGGCCTCCGCCGTCGTTCGGCTGACTGACAGTGGTCTTCCGCTCTTCCATCTACAAGAAGCCCGCGCAGCTTCGCGCCATGATCGAGCCCGGGCTGATCACGGCGGCGGCTCTGGACGCCGTTCGCGAGCTGATCGCGCCGGGGGTGACGACGCTCGCGCTCGATGAGGCGGCCGCTCGGGTGATCGCGTCGCGCGGTGCGCAGTCGAACTTCCAGATGGTGCGGGGTTACCGCCACACCATCTGCGCGTCGGTCAACGAGCAGGTGGTCCACGGCATCCCGAACGACCGCCCTTTGCAGGCCGGTGACATCCTGTCCATCGATGCCGGCGCAGAGTACCGGGGCTGGAACGGCGACTCCGCGTTCACGGTCATCGTGCCCGGGGACGCTCCGGAGGATGTCGTGGCCCCGCGGCGCCGGCTGTCGGAGGTCACGGAGGGCTCGCTCTGGGCGGGTATCGCCGCGCTGAGTCGTGCGACGCATCTTGCCGAGGTGGGAGCCGCGATCGAGGAGTACATCGACGCGCACGCGCCGGCCGGGGGATACGGGATCCTCCGGGACTACGTCGGGCACGGCATCGGCCGCAAGATGCACGAGTCGCCGAGCGTCTTCAACTACGCCGTCGCGGATCGCGGACCCGAGGTGCGGCCCGGTCTCGCCGTCGCCATCGAGCCGATGGTCGTCATCGGGGACCAGGAGACCCAGGTCGAGGACGACGGCTGGACGGTCTCCACGGTCGACGGCACAGCCGGCTCTCACTGGGAACATAGCGTCGCCGTGCACGATGGAGGCATCTGGGTTCTCACCGCGCCCGACGGCGGTGCAGGGAAACTGGCGCCCTTCGGTGTGGTGCCGAAGGAGATCGTTTGATGATGATGGCGGCTGCACGCAAGGCCACGAACTGGTTCGCGATCGGTATCACCGCCGCCGCGGTCGTGATCGTCCTGGTGGTGGGCGGTGTCGTGTGGTTCGCCAACAGTCAGGCGACGTCCCCGGGCACGCTGCCCGAGTCCTCCGTCGTGAACACGGACACGGGCGCGATCGCGGTCGGTTCGGGCCCCAAGACCGTCGACACCTACATCGATTTCATGTGTCCCGTGTGCAACTCGTTCGAGCAGGCATACGGGCCGACGCTCCAGCAACTCGTCGATGACGGGACCATCACGCTGAACATCCACCCGATCTCGATCCTCGACCGGCAGTCGCAGGGAACGCAATACTCGACGCGCTCGGCGAGTGCTGCGTACTGCGTGGCCGTGGACGATCCCGCCGCGCTACCGGCTTTCGTGAAGGCGCTGTACGCGCAGCAACCTTCGGAGGGGACGGCGGGCCTGGATGACGCGACCCTCGCGTCCATCGCCACGACGGCAGGGGCATCGGATGCCGTGACGTCGTGCATCGAGGGCGGCACTTACATGAAGTTCGTCACGGCGATGACGCGCGGGACCCCGGTGCAGTCTGGCGCAGCGGGCGTGTCCACTCCCACGATCGTCGTGAACGGGACGGTGCTGACCAATAAGACCGACCTCACGGGTGACCCCCAGAAGGACATCGTCGCGCGCCTGAACGGCTGAGTGAGCCCGGCGAGTTGCCGGGGTGGGTATTACCACGTATGCTTGCTCTTTGGTGCGTTGCGCCTCTCTTGGCGTGTCGAGACACCAAATCCCCATCCAACGCAGACCGGCCGGTCTGCAACTGAGCGTGAGCGAGTTTATGGCGAAGAAAGACGGTGTCATCGAGATCGAGGGCACGGTGTCCGAGGCACTGCCCAACGCGATGTTCCGTGTCGAACTGACCAACGGTCACAAGGTGCTCGCCACCATCTCGGGCAAGATGCGACAGAACTACATCCGCATCATCCCCGAGGACCGTGTCGTCGTCGAACTGAGCCCGTACGACCTCACCCGCGGTCGTATCGTCTACCGCTACCGCTGAGTCCGGCCGAGAAGTAACGACCGCGCACGCGCGTCGAAGACAGCGAAACAGGAACATCATGAAGGTCAACCCCTCCGTCAAGCCCATCTGCGACCACTGCAAGGTGATCCGTCGCCACGGGCGCGTGATGGTGATCTGCAAGAGCAACCCGCGCCACAAGCAGCGCCAGGGCTGAGCTCTTCCAGCTCGGACAGCATTCCCAACTGAATACACACCGGCAGGATCAGATCCGCCCCTCGGACGCTTCGACAAGCTCAGCGGCCGAATGGCGGGGACACCTCGGGGCGGAGGCCCGAGCACCGATCCTGCTCCACACCTCCAGCACACTCTGAGGAGAGCCGCATGGCACGTCTTGCCGGCGTCGACATCCCGCGCGACAAGCGCGTGGTGATCGCACTTACGTACATCTACGGTGTGGGTCGCACCCGCTCCGTCGAGATCCTGAACGCCACTGGCATCAGCCAGGACGTCCGCGTCAAGGACCTCACTGACGACCAGCTGGTCGCACTGCGCGACCACATCGAAGGCACCTACAAGGTGGAGGGTGACCTCCGTCGCGAGGTCGCCGCCGACATCCGCCGCAAGGTCGAGATCGGTTCCTACGAGGGCCTGCGCCACCGCCGCGGCCTCCCGGTGCGCGGTCAGCGCACGAAGACGAACGCGCGTACCCGCAAGGGCCCCAAGCGCACCGTCGCCGGCAAGAAGAAGGCGCGCTAAGCCGCGGGCTGAGCGTCAGGATTCAGGAGAACGCACATGGCACAGGCCAAGTCCGCCGCGCGCAAGCCGCGCCGCAAAGAGAAGAAGAACATCGCCGTGGGTCAGGCCCACATCAAGTCGACGTTCAACAACACCATCGTTTCGATCACCGACCCTTCGGGTGCCGTCATCAGCTGGGCGTCGTCCGGCGGTGTCGGTTTCAAGGGCTCCCGCAAGTCGACGCCGTACGCCGCCGGCATGGCCGCCGAGTCGGCCGCCCGCCAGGCGCAGGAGCACGGCGTCAAGAAGGTCGACGTCTTCGTGAAGGGTCCGGGTTCGGGTCGTGAGACCGCGATCCGTTCGCTCACCGCGGCCGGCCTCGAGGTCGGCTCGATCCAGGACGTGACGCCGCAGGCCCACAACGGCTGCCGTCCGCCCAAGCGTCGCCGCGTCTGACGCCAGCGTTCCCGGGAGGTGCTCGTCACCTCCCGGGAACGAGGCGTTGAACGCCTATGGATGCCTCCGCTCGGCGTGATCGGCATCCTGCGAGGAAAACTCAATATCTCACCCCATTACACGTGTCATATAGCGGGCACGTGATCGAAAGGAACACATAGTGCTCATCGCACAGCGTCCCACTCTGACCGAGGAGAAGGTCGGGGAGTTCCGCAGCCGTTTCGTCATCGAGCCGCTCGAGCCCGGCTTCGGTTACACCATCGGCAACGCCCTGCGTCGCAGCCTGCTGTCGTCGATCCCTGGCGCGGCTGTCACCAGCATCCGCATCGACGGTGTGCTGCACGAGTTCAGCACGATCCCGGGCGTGAAGGAAGACGTCACCGAGATCATCCTCAACATCAAGCAGCTCGTCGTCTCGAGCGAGCGTGACGAGCCCATCACCGCGTACCTGCGTAAGACGGGCTCCGGTGAGGTCACCGCTGCTGACATCTCGGCTCCGGCCGGGGTCGAGGTGCACAACCCGGACCTCGTCATCGCCACGCTCAACGACACCGCCAAGTTCGAGCTCGAGCTCACGATCGAGCGTGGCCGCGGATACGTGTCCGCCACGCAGAACCGCAACGAGTACGCCGAGGCGGGCCAGATCCCGATCGACTCGATCTACTCGCCCGTCCTCAAGGTCAGCTACCGTGTCGAGGCCACCCGTGCCGGTGAGCGCACCGACTTCGACAAGCTCGTCCTCGACGTCGAGTCGAAGCCCTCGATCGCTCCCCGCGACGCCGTGGCGTCGGCCGGTCGCACGCTGACCGAGCTGTTCGGCCTCGCCCGTGAGCTGAACGTCGAGGCCGAGGGCATCGAGATCGGCCCCGCGCCGGTCGAGACCGTCCTCTCGAACGAGCTGTCGATGCCGATCGAAGACCTCGACCTTTCCGTCCGCTCGTACAACTGCCTGAAGCGCGAAGGCATCAACACGGTTTCGGAGCTGGTCGCCCTCTCCGAGACGCAGCTGATGAACATCCGCAACTTCGGTCAGAAGTCGGTCGATGAGGTGCGCGACAAGCTCGTCTCCCTCGGCCTGTCGCTCAAGGATTCGGTGCCCGGTTTCGACGGCGCCCAGTTCTTCGGCGGCTACGACGAAGAGACCGTCTGACCCCGTCGGACCCGACGAACCTTCCTACTGGAGTAACACGATATGCCCAAGCCCACGAAGGGTCCCCGCCTCGGAGGCGGCCCGGCCCACGAGCGTCTGCTTCTCGCGAACCTCGCGGCAGCGCTGTACACGCACAAGTCGATCAAGACGACCGAGACGAAGGCCAAGCGCCTGCGTCCGCTCGCTGAGCGCCTCATCACCTTCGCCAAGCGCGGCGACCTGCACGCTCGTCGGCGCGTCCTGAGCGTGATCGGCGACAAGGAGGTTGTGCACACCCTCTTCACCGAGATCGCGCCGCTGGTGGCCGAGCGTGATGGCGGATACACCCGCATCACCAAGGTCGGCAACCGCAAGGGCGATAACGCCCCCATGGCCGTCATCGAGCTCGTTCTCGAGCCCGTGACGAAGAAGCCCGCGTCGTCGAAGGCCGCCGCCGCTTCCGCGGCGACCGCCCCCGCCGAGGAGCCCGCCGTCGAGGAGACCGCTGCGGACGAGACGCCCGCCGTGGACGAGTCCGCGGACGCCGGTGCCGAGTCGCCCGAAGAGGGTGCCGCGGCCGAGGCTGCGGCCGCGGACGCCGTCGAGGACGACACCAAGGCCTGAGCCCCGCTCTGCTGTGAAGAAGCCCCCACCCCTCGCAGGGTGGGGGCTTCTTCGCGTCTCCGGAGCGGCGCGTAGGCTGGTCGCGTGCGTCTGCGACTCGACATCTCCTACGACGGCACGCATTTTCGAGGGTGGGCGAGACAACCGGGGCTCCGCACGGTGCAAGGTGTTCTCGAGGATGCGCTCACCCGAATCCTCGGGAGTGCGCCGCGGCTCGTTGTCGCCGGTCGTACCGACGCGGGAGTCCATGCGTCGGGGCAGGTGGCTCATCTCGATCTGGACGCGGAGCAGCAGTCCCGGCTTCCGCGTCGACGTCGCGAGGACGACGAAAGTGACGCGGTCGCCGCTCTTGCGGGTCGCGTGCGGGGGGTGTTGGGTCTGTATCCCGACGTGACCGTTCACCGCACCTCACGGGCACCCGCCGGATTCGACGCGCGGTTCTCCGCCGTCTGGCGACGATACGCGTACCGCGTGGCGGATGCGCGGAGTGGGTATGACCCCCTGGAGCGGCACCGTACGACCCTGGTGAAGGGGTCGCTGGATGTCGACGCCATGAACGCGGCGGCGGCGCGGCTGATCGGTTTGCACGATTTCGCGGCCTACTGCAAGGCGCGAGAGGAGGCCACCACGATCCGCACGCTGCTGGAATACGACTGGCGTCGCGGAGAGGACGGCATCCTGATGGCGAACGTTCGCGCGGATGCCTTCTGCCACAGCATGGTCCGCGCGCTCGTCGGTGCCTGTGTCGCCGTGGGGGAGGGGCGACTCGGCATCGACGACGTCGTCGCAATTCGCGATGCCGGGCGCCGCACGGCGGACTCGAAGGTGCTGGCGGCCCGAGGTCTCGTGCTCACGGAAGTCGGCTACCCGGCCGACGATCTCTTGGCCGCGCGCGCGGAGCAGACACGAAACCGCAGAGACTCTTCGGACATCGGGGCCTGAGCTCGCCCGAATGACCGCCGCAACCCCCACCGGGAACGAGGTGGCGGTCATATGCTGAGACCGTCATGAAGGTCATTTCGTACAACCTCCGGAAGCATCGCGCCGCGGGAGAGCTCAGCGCTCTCGTCGACGAGCACGCGGCCGATGTCCTGTGCCTGCAAGAGTGCGACACGCGCGACATTCCCGCGGAGATCTCGGGACTGCGTCTCGCCGAAGCCACTCAGCGCAACCGCCTGGGCTTGGCGGTCTACTACCGCGAGAACACCTTCCGCGCGGTGGAAGTGCGTTCGATCGCATTGAAGAAGTCGCTTCACGATTACGTTCTGAAGCCCGCCGAGGAACGCATGCTGGGTGTTCGGCTGCGCGACATCGACGGGGGACGCGAGGTCATCGTCGCCTCGTTCCACGCTGCCCCGCTCACGGCCCTGAATTCGCTGCGTCGCCACCAGATCCGCACCGCTTTGAACGAGCTGCAGAATCTGGGACCAGGGCTGCCCGCCCTGATGGTCGGGGACTACAACTACCCGGTCTTCAAAGAGCATCTCGGCCAGAAGGTTCGCGATCAGGGATACGAGCTCACCCTGAGCGATGCCCGCACCTACACGCGGTACCGCGTGTTCCGCGGGCACTACGACTTCGCGACATCTGCGGGTTTCGATATCGCCCACATTCGCACGTTGCCGCAGGGCCTGAGCGATCATCTGCCCATCCTGATCACCGCTGAGGTGTCGTCGGTGTCGCCGCCTGTCGGTCTGTGACGCCTGACCACTCACCACCGGGAAACGACAGCGAGAGGGAGGCCGCCCATGGGCGGACCTCCCTCTCGCTGTCGGCGGGTCAGGCCGACGTCTGACGACGGCGGCGGGTAACCGCCCCGACGCCGACGGCCGCACCCGCGGCGATCAACGACCCGCCGGCGATCCACAATCCGGTCGTCGCGCCACCGTCGACGCCCGTGGTCGCCAGGCCGCCCTTCGCGGGCGGGGTGCTCGGCGTCGGACCGGTGCTCCCGATGACCACCTGGGCGTGGCGGACGGTGCCGCTGACGCTGCCAGTGAAGGTCAGGTTGTAGGTGCCGCTCGCGTCAGCAGGGAAGGCGACCGCAACGTTGAGCTTTCCCGTCTGGGCGCGAGTCCGCAGGCTCGTGTTGGTCTCCATCGCCGTCTTGACCATCGCCAGCTTCGCGCTGTTGGCGTTGTTTCCCGTGATGGAGATCAGCACCTCTTCGTTGTTGTCGAACGGAGCGTCCCGGGTCGTGAAGGTCGACGATTGCCCGGGCGTGATCGTGCTCGGGGTCGCGACGACCGCGGTGGGGTCGACGTAAGCATTTGCTGTCGTCGGCGCCATGAGCGCGGCCGCGGCCAGCGAGAGAGCGGCGGCGGCGCGCAGGATCGTTTTCTTCATGTGTGTCCCCATCTCGATGGCATCTTGGGCCGGGTGCGATTCGGAGAGCGGGCCCGCTTGGTTTCAGCCATCGGGTTCACTCCTGCAGGCAGTCTTCCTGGCCACGGGAGCGCCGCACCGCTGGCATGTACAGGATTCACACGTGACCGTCCCGTCCTTCACCCGGGAGCGACCTGGATCGGTCCGCGAGGCGAACGACGGTACCGGGGCCGCTACCGCTCGAGTCGGCATCCCTCGGATTCGCTCCCGACCGTGACGTCGTCCACGGTCGGTGTGACATCAGCGCCGAGCGCTGCCGTCAGAGGAGTGGAGACGCGCACGAGCAGACGTGCCTGTTCACCGGGCGCCAAACGGACCGACCACTTGATCACTTGGCGTCCCTGATCGGCCCCTCCGGCGAACGCCGTGGGCACGCCCTCGGTCGTGGCCGAGCGGTCTTCCAGCTGCGCCCCTGTCGGCAGGTACACGTACACCCCCGTGAGCACCTGTCCCGGGGGAACGCCGAATTGTCCGCCGCCGGTGACATAGGACGGCAGGGTGGTCGGATCGGGGGCGTCGTTCGCCAGGCCGACGCTGAGGACAGCGGAATCAGCCCCACACCAGCTGACGTCCACGTCGGGACGGAGGTAGTAGTCCATCTTCGAACCGGTGCCGTCGTTGAAATAGACCCCGAACGTGGTCCGACTGGCGTCGGCCACCGGCAGGCCTCCCTGCAGGGGCGTGCCGTCGAGGACGGCCTGTTCTTGCGCGTCCGCGTTCCACACCCGCAAGCGACCCTCGGTGCCGGCGTGACCGAGGGCGTCCACGAGCACCTTCGGGTCGGCCCGCCCGTCAGCAAGAGCGGCGAAGACCGCAGCGGAGGCCACGCGGAAGAACTCGTCCTGCTGAGCCGGGTCGGGGTAACGCTCGTAGACGTCATGGAGGAGCACGGACACCGCATTGTCGGCGGTCAGTTCGTCACCGGTCGGAAGCGTGAGCGGGCCTGTGGCGCGGAGGATGTAGCCGAGCGCGACGGGGTCGAGCGTGATCACGCCGTCGACGTTCGGGCCTCTCACACGCTTCCACATCTCGCGGGCGATCGGCGCTCCCACGGAGAAGTCCGGAAGCTGGGTGACGTTCTGGATGTACCGGGCCGGGCGCGTGTCGTAGATGTCCCTCACCTCTTCGGGCAGGTTCGCAACCGGTTCGTCCAAACCCGCCGGGAAGTCTGCGGAGGAGGCCTGGTCAGCCAGGGTGATGCGGCCGTCCTGGACATCGATCTGCGCCATCGCGCCGACGATCCCCCCGAGAGACCGCCACTCGGCGTTGTTCTGGAACAGCACGAGGTACGAGCGCGCTCCGTCGCCGCCGAGCATGGCGGGGAGGAGCCGTGAGGCGCGGTCCACCGCGTCTGCTGCGTCGGATGCCGTGGCGACGAGATCGCGCGCCTGGACGACGGCATCCCGCAGGGGGCCGAGAAGCGGTCCGGTGTCGATCAGCGAGAGCGTCGCCTCCGCCGAACGCAGGCGCGCGGACGCGGTTGCTGCGAGAGGGCGCAGGGAGGCTATGCGGGCGACATCAAACGCGCCATCCTTCGGACGAAGTGCGGTGGCGGAGAGGTCGGAGGCCGCCGCTGCCAGCGGCTCGAGTCCCGTCGAGACGACATCGTCGAGGGTTGCCGTCGTCGTCGAGATCGCGGCGAGCTGGGGTCCGAACCACGGCAGAGCGGCGGCGAGAGACCAGACGGGGTCGCCGGTCAGCGCACGTGCTTCCGAGGTGTCGCGTCGCACCGCGTCCAAGGCGGTCGACGCAGCCGAGAGGTCGCCGGCACCGGCCATCGCTGCGCGAACAGTGTGCTGAGCCGCGGCGAGATGGGCTACCGCGAGAGCGCCGCGCACGCCGACCCAGCCGACGACGGCGAGGCCCACGATGAGGACCACCCCGATGCCCCAGGCGAATGCCCTGCCTGCTGCGGTGGGGGTGTCAGGAGTTGGCGAATCGTTCACGGAGGAACAGTAGGCCCGCTCGACCGAGGTACGAGGCGCCCCGGTGAGCCCGCTCACCCTAGACTTGACCCCGGGAGCCGGGAGGACGCATGGGGTACGGAATCCGCGGTCGGGTCGCGCTTGGTATGACCGGTGTCGTCGCCGCGACGCTCGTGATGGCAGGCTGCGGGACTCCGCCATGGGCGCAGGGAGGCAGAACGGCATCCGCATCTCCGTCGCCGACCGTGGCGTCCAGTTCCGCCCCGCAGCCGGTCCCGAATGACCTTGCGAGTGGTTCGACCCAGAGAACGGTGACCGCGGGCGCCGTGTCCGCCACGATCAATTACTGGTCGACGCTGTCCATGGACAAGTGGACGCCGACGGCACTGAAGCCGGTGAGTCTGTCCATGGTGACGACGGTGACCCCGGACGACGGCCAGAAGGTCTACCTGCAGCGGGCCACGATGACGGCGGTTCCGGGCAATGATGCACAGTCGTTCGCGCCGCTCGCCGCCCAGACCGATCAGTCGAACGCACCGGGCTATCTCGTGTTGTCCCCGTACAGCTATTCGCAGACCTTCAACGTCGGTGAGGTGCCGGCCGACGCCACTTTCGTCACGTTGCAATTCACCTACGAGTTCCTCGTCCAGGCGACTCCCACCTCGGACGAATTCGCCAAGCAGACGGCCAGCGACACGCTCACGGTGGCCGTCGCCGGCGGCGGTTCCGCGGGCTGAGTCAGCCTCGGACGCGCTCCCACCGATCCCCGCCGAGCCGTCGGGCGGATGCCGCCGCGGCATCGGCCCGCTCGACGAGCGCCTCGAAATCGAAGTCGGCGACTCCCGCGGGAACCCAGCCCACGCTCCCGGAGAGCTGGACGGTGATCCACATCGTGGCATCCAGCTCGGTGAGCCGGTTCAACACCGTGCGGACGAGCTCGCGCACCACCGCATCGGGACGCGCGACGAGAACGACGAGGTGTCCGCTCCGCCGTCTGCCGATGTCGGCGTCGGGCGGAAAGACGTCGGTGACGATGTCTTCGAACGCCGACACGATGTGTGACCAGCCGTTCTCGCCGGCAGCCGTACGGAGATGGACGGGGTCATCCAGCCGGAGGGAGAGAACGGCCCATTGCGTCTCGCCCGCTCTTCGGGCGCGACACAAACGATCCTCGGCCGTCACCGTGAACAGGGCCCAGCCACGGGCGGTCGGCGTTGCGCGAGGGGGGACGGACGTGAAGAACAGCAGGCTGACGGTCGCACACATGATGTACACGAGCATCGCGAGCCCGTTCAGGGTGCGGGCGAGCTCCAGATCGGCCACGGCTGCCGGAGCCGCGAGACCGGCGAGGACGACCGCCAACCCGAGCGCGACGAAGCCCGCCGACACGACGAGGAGCGGCAGTGCCAGTCGCTCTCGGAAATCGGTCGTGCGACGTAGTTCGAGGATGGTCAGGCCAGCGAAGGTCGCCGCCCCCAGGAAGGCGAGCCGGAACGCCAGCCCATAGCCGACGGCATCCGTGATGACGAGGAAGGTGCCGGCGGTGCACAACGCCTGTAAGCCTCCGACCCACGGCAGTGCGCGGACGCCCCGCCGCGCGCGGAAGCCCGACCAGACCAGAGCGGGAGCTCCGAGCATCAGGCCCAGACCCACTCGGCGGAGAGTCTCGTCCCCCACCGCGGCTCCCGCCACCGAGGTCCAGGTGCTGCTCATCGCCAGGATGAATGCGAGAGACCACAGAAGCGCATCGCGTGACGGGCGGTGGAGGAAGCCGAGGCCGATCATCATGACGACCGCGAGCGTCGCGACCGTTGCCTGTGCGAGGCCGAGATTCGTCAGGACTCCGGCAGGTGTCATGCTTCTCGTTCTTTCGGCGGGGCGGGAAGGATGACGGTGACGGTGGTGCCGGAATCGACCTCGCTTTCCAACGTCACGGTGCCACCGTTCTCCTCGATGATGCCCCGCACGATGCCCATACCCAGGCCGGTGCCCGGAGTCGAGCTGTCCCTGACCACCCGTGACCGGAAGTACGGGTCGAAGATGCGCGGGAGATCTTCGGGTGGGATGCCGATCCCGGTGTCGGCGAACCTCAGTTCGACACTGTCTTCATGCAGGTCGGCCCCGACATGCACGGTGCCACCCGCGGGCGTGTACTTGATCGCGTTGCTGAGGATGTTGTCGAAGGCCTGGCGCAAGCGGAACGCGTCGCCGACGACCTCGGCGCTCTCGGGGAGATCGTCGACGATGCGCACCCGGCGCGCGGCCGCCGCGGGGCGGAAGGACTCGAGCGAGGAAACGATGATGCGCATCGCGTCCGCTGTCTTCGGGACGTCCTTCTCGCGGAACACCCCGCGCGAGTTCGCAAGGATCTCGGAGATCAGCTTCTGCATGCGTTCGCCCGCGCCGGCGATGACCTCGAGCTGCTCGCGCACCTTGGGGGAGAGGCCGGGATCGTCCAGGGCCAGGTCTGCATGGCCGATGATCGCCGTCAGCGGGTTGCGCAACTCGTGCGACACCGTGGCGGCGAGACGCTCGCGCGCTCTTTCGGCCTCGATGAGGGCCGTGATGTCGTGCACGATGAGGAGCGTGCTCTCCGGCTCGTCGGAGGAGACCAGCCGACGCGTCGATGCGGAGAGGGCGTGCCAGTTGCCTTCGGCGTCGAAGAGCCACACGCGCTCGTCGTCGAACTGCTCGCCCCGCGCGGCGCGGGCGAACGGCCGCTCCGACTCGCTGAGGGGTTCGCCTCGCAGGGTCGCGTACTCGACGGCTCCGCCGAGGCGTTGCGGCTCGTCGCGATCCATCCCGTAGAGGGAGAGGTACGTGTCGTTCAGGGCGAGGACCTCGCCGTCCGCCGACATACGCGCGATACCGGTGTCGAGGCCGTTGAGGACCTGCGAGACGCGGCGCTCCTGGCCCGTCACTCGCTGCAGGGTGCCTTGGAGGCGGCTGGCCTGTCTGCGGAGGAGCTGTTTGAAGGCTCGCGTCTGACGAGAGGACAAATACGCGGTGATACCGATGAAAGTGAGCGAGAGCAGCACGACGATGAGGCGCAGAGCGGTAGCCGGACCCGACCCGTTGGCGGCGGCGTCGATGACGATGATCGCTCCCACCGTGGCCAAGGTGGCGACGAGCAGGCTCACCGCGAAGTGCGTGGCGATCCAGGTGATGGGGAAGACCCAGAAGAAACCGAAATGCAGATCGGTCCCGAAGCTCAACAGGCCGATACCGATGATGTCACCGATCGGAATGACCGCCACGGCACTACGGGGCAGCCGCTGCCAGGGGACGATGATCGCCACGGCCGTCAGGGCGATCACCACGCCCACACCGGCGGAGAAGGTCCAATCGGCGAACAGGCTCGGCTCGAGAGCCTGTGTGAGCAGCACGGTGATGACCACGCTCGCGCCCAGGACGAGTTGCAGCAGCCAGACCGACCGCGTACGACTGCTCGGGCTGGACGTCTCATCCCCCTCGAGCACCCGGGCCGGCGTTGCCGACGAAACGCTCCTCGCCGCTGCCATGTCATCGAGTGTATCGGCGGTGGTGTAGTCTTCTGCGCGCCATCCTGTCTCTGCTCGCCGTTCGCGCCCACCCTGGGCGCGGCCTCCGGTCAGACTCCCCCTGAGGCCTGCATTCCGCAGCGTGATGGTCGTTCGTCGACCTCTGCGCGTCCTGCGCCCTCTCCTCAGGAGCCACCCGTGACCACGACGTCTCGCTCACGCGCCCTCCGCGCGCTCGCGATCACGACCACCCTTGCTCTCGGTTCGATCGCCCTCCCCGGATGCTCGCAGGTAATCGACGCCTTCAATGCTTTCCAGGCCCAGCAGTCGGGGAATCAGCCGGTCGTCGTCGCAACCCCCGCTCCGCAGACCGCCTCGACCAGCAAGCCGTTCGACTCGCAGTTCACCTATGACGGCTCCGTGTCGCTGTCGTCGGAGGTCGCCGACGGTCTCGAGGTGCGTCTCGACATCTGGGCGGTGGACCCCAAACGCACCATGGAGTGGAGCGCTGCGAACGAAAAGCAGTTCGGCTTCGCCGTCAACGTCTTCGATCACCGCGTCGACGAGAAAGCCGTCCTCGCGCAGAAGCGCCGCGTGTACCTCTCCTCCGTCTCGATCACGTCGCAGACCGCTCAGACCGGTGGACAGGTGTCGAACCCGTTCCAGTTCAGCTCGGATCCTCGGACGCTCGTTCCTTCGGACACTCTGCGTTCGGACCGCGGTCTTCTGCTGAACAGCTTCCAGGGCGGCCTCCTGGTTCCTTCCACCTCCATCCGTCAGCTGCCGAATGACACCTACGGGATCACGCTCGAGTTCTTGCTGAACGTCGCGGTCGAGGGGACTGCGAACACCGATTCGTCCTTCAGCCAGCAGACGGTGTACCAGTACCTGCCCATCGCGATCTTCGCGGATGACGGGACGACGGCGGCCTCGCAGAACGCCACCCCCGACACCAGCGGCCGCGCACCCGGCTGGGGCTGAGCCGCGGAGGAGATGGCAGCCCTTTCGCGCGTCAGCGCGACAGCGGCTGACGCGGACGGAGGCGTCGACTCTCCATGAGGAGCGATAACGCCTCGACATCGCCCACACGGTGATGCGAGAAGGCGAGATCGGGAGTGTCGTCGTACGGGATGGAGGGCATCGCGTCGGCGAACGCACGACGTACGGTCGTGTCGACGTTCTCGGCGTCCAGCCCCGCGGGAAGCAGGAGGAAGACCGTATCGCGCGCGGGCACGCCGGCGGCGATACCGGGAAGGGCTGTGCGGGCCGCTTCCACGAGGGTGCCAAGCAGATGCTCGCCTTGCTCCGAGCTGTGAGCAGCCCGGATCAAGTCCAGCTCCGGGACCCGGACGATGGTGGCATCCAGAGCGGAACGACCGCGGAGCAACTGCGCCGCTTGACGTCGGAGAGCGCCGCGATCGTGGGCTCGCGTTCCGGGGGCGGGATCGTCGTCGAGTTCTCGGCCCATCTGAACGGCTGCCGCGGCCACGACCGCGATCGTCAAAGCGCTCACGACGGAGGTGATCTCGGCTGAAGTCACGGTCTGCCAGATCGTCGAGTGCATGCCCGTGAGAGCGGCGACGACGAGGCGGGCCAGGTTGTACACCGCGAACAGGCCGAGGGCCCAGGTCAGCAGCCTCGTCCCGTGGACCGCGTCGACCGGAGGACGGCGCACTTCGCGAGCCGCGAGGATGCAGAACGCCGCGATGCCCGCGGTCTTCACGAGCGTCGCATCGTCGAGCGGCATCACGAAGGTCAGTCCGAGCATCAGGATGCTGCCCGCTCCCGCGGTGGCGGTGCCGATCGCCGGGCGTGCATTGAGGCGTCGTATGCCCGCCCACATCACTCCCGGTGCGAACACGTTCGTGGCGTTTCCCACCGCCGCGGCGAAGGGGCCTCCGCCTATCTCCTCCACGATGTTCAAGACGCCGCACGCGAGGGCGGCGAGAGCCGCGACCCCGAAGTAGCGGACCAGCTCCGCACGCGGCCCGCCGCGGTCATCGCCGTGACGGCCGTGAGCCAGGAACAGAACGGTCACGGCGACGGCCGCGGCGGCAATGGCCGCGATGAGGTCGAGAACGACGATCGGCGGGAGCTTTCTGCTGTTGCTCGTCTGAGCGAATCTTGCGGAAATCTTGGGGTGACGATGCCGATGAGCGGCAGGTGTCTTGCGGTGAACCTACCAGAGTGGGAACCGGCCGACACGCCACCCCTCCGACCAGGAAGACACCGCCATGACCGATGCGCGCAGCTTCACCTCCCACTCCTCGTCGCTGGCCTACCCCACGGGCGATGGCGCCGGCGCGGTCGGGCAGGACCACGGTTTCGCGGACGACTTCGCGGCCGTCCTGGAGAACACCTCGGTCCACCGCTCGACGATCGGCTGCGTCATCCCCGCGTACAACGAGGAGGAATCGATCGCCGACGTCATCGAGGCTCTTCTCGGGCAGACGCGCGTTCCCGACGTCATCCACGTCGTGGTGAACAACACCTCGGACAACACCGTCAAGATCGCCTCGGAGTACAGCGGGCCCCACGAGCTCACCACCGACCTGGGAGAGCAGTTCACCGAGGTGTTCGTCCACGACATCGGCAAGAACCCTGACAAGAAGGTGGGCGCGCTCAATTATGGGTACTCGCTCGTCGAGGGCTACGACTACCTGCTGGGCGTCGACGGTGACACCATCGCGGATGCCAAAGCGGTGGAGTACCTGGAGACCGAGGCGGTATCGGACTCGCGCATCGGCGGGATCTCCGCGATCTATACGATCGACGACCGGCCGATCAAGGGGACGATCGCCAAGTTCCTCACCGCCGGGCAGCGCACGCAATTCGCGGCTTTCAACCTGCAGAACATGCTCCGCGGCCGCAACATGGCGGTGTTGGGCGGGCAGTTCTCGATCTTCTCGACCAATGCACTGCGCGAAGCGATGAAGCAGAACCACCAGAACACCCCGTGGGTCAAAGACTCCGAGGTGGAGGACTCGCTCCTGTCACTGCAGATCAAGAGCGCCGGATACCTGACCAAGATCAGCCCTTACGCCCGCGCCGACGTGGGTGGTATGACCACGCTCTCGGGCTACGACGCTCAACAGGTGAAGTGGACCTACGGTGCCATCGAGCTGATGTGGCCCGGCCAGCGCGGCGACACGAAGGGCCAGCCCTTCCACCCGAACCTCCGCCTGCGGTGGTTCGAGAACTTCGGGATGCTGACGAACCTCTTCGTGCGCGTGGCGTTCCTGACGCTACTGGCGGGATCACTCTCCATCGGCGCGTTCGTCTTCTCGCCACTGTGGCTCATCCCGCCGGTGATCGCCATGCTGCTGAACCTCCGCATCGCGCGCACGATGAAGGCGGTGAACCGCCGGGACATCCTCTTCGCGGTGCTGTTCTTCCCCGCGGAGCTGTTCATGTGGATCCGTATCAGCCACTTCGTCCGCTCCTGGACCCGCTTCCTGTCGCGTAAGAAGGTCGACAACTGGGCGATGCAGGCGAAGGCCGAGCGCGGCGGCGGGCTCGGCCACTGGGCCCCGATGATCGTGCTGATCGCGGTGGCCGTCGCCCTCGCCGTCATCTGGGTGATGGTCGGTCCGATGGTGCAGTCCTCGATCCTCTGGATCGGGTGGCCGATCGTCGGCGTCGTCACGGTCGTGCAGACCCTCTTGATGTTCTCCAAGCTCGTCCGTCGACACCACGGTTTCAAGGTCTGACGGACCCTCGATCTGGTCGCGACCCGAACGCGTCAGAAACATGGATGCCTCGGCCCTGGGGAGGGTCGAGGCATCCGTGTTATCCGGAAGACGATCAGGGCGCGGCGAGGAGCTCCGAGGTGAGCCGGTAGCCGACGCCCCGAACTGTCTCGATGTACCGCGGATTCGCGGGGTTGTCGCCCAGTTTGCGTCGGAGGTTCGTCATGTGGGCCTCGATCGCCCGCTTGTCCGCTTCGCCCACGAAGTAGCTCGTCACGTACGACTCGCCGCGCAGGACCAGGGTCAGATCCGCCTTGCTGCGCACACGTCGCTTCGACTCCATGAGGGTGGCGAGCAGGTCGAACTCGGTGCGAGTGAGGTCGAGCTCGTCGCCGGCGACGAGGACGATGCGACTGTCCGGGTCGAGCTGCAGGTCTCGATGCGTGATCCAGGGGCCGCCGCTGGGGGTCAGTTCGCCGTGAGGGCGCATGGCCACCTCCGCGCCGCCGCGCGGGACGATTCCGGTCCCGGGTGCGGCGACCGGCTCCGGCCCCTGCGAGGACGGCACGACGACGGGAACGCCCGCGCTGGCGGGCGGAGGGGTCGACGGGCCGGACACGGGCTGGGCGGGCAGATCCGGTCGAGCCGTCGGGAAGGACGGTCCCACGCTGTCCTGGCGGGGCGCCGCAGCGGCGGCGGGTCCGCCGGCGCGTGGTCGGCGGAGGAGGGCCTCGATCCGGGCGCGGAGCTCGCGCGGGCGGAAAGGCTTGACGACGTACTCGTCAGCCCCCGCCCCGAGGCCCAGGACGACGTCGGCTTCCTCTTCGAGGCCGGTGAGCATGATGATGTAGGTGTCGCTTTGCTGACGGATGCGGCGCGCCGCCTCGAACCCGTCTATACCCGGCATGTTGACGTCGAGAGTCGTGATCAGGGGCTGGTAGGCGATCACCGCGCGGACACCGTCGATGCCGTTGCCGACCGAGACGGTCGAGAATCCCGCCGCCTCGAGCACCTCGACGAGGAGATGGCGGATATCCGGGTCGTCTTCGACGATGACCGCTGTTTTGAGCATCTCCGTGCTGTCGCTCATCGCACCCACTCTTCCGGTTTCGCACGAAGATCGTGCCCGCGTTCTCCCCCGAGGCGCGGCGGTCACTCGGACCGTGCCACATCTTTACATACTTTGCAGACGTCACGGGTCGGAGAGCCGGGATCAACCCTCCGGAATATCACCGGCTTTCGCGAGTGAGTTCCACGGCGGCTTGCGGCCACCACGTGCCGGCGGCAGGACCGCCATTGCATTCGCCGTCGCTCTCACCGGGGGGCTTGATCCACAGCGTGGTGTCGACCACGCCGTCGCCGAAGGCACCGCTGGGTTCGCCGACGAGGCGGCCCGACGGGTTGCACCACTCCGAGCCGTCCGGGCCTGCCCCGTTGCGCGACGTGTCGATGATCGCGTGCGTGCCGCCCAGCCGCTCGGAGAGTGCGTGCGCGTACGCGAACTCGGCGGCGGTGTCCTGATAATTCGACACGTTCAGCGCGACTCCTCGCACGTCGCCGATGAGGCCTGTGGCACTGATGAGCTGTGCCATCTCGTCGACCGGATGCCACCCGGAGTGGCCGCCATCGAGGTAGATCCACGTGTTGGTGCCCCGGATGCTGTCGACGGCCGACCTCAGCGCGTCCACACGCTGATCGGGAGACCCGCATGAGGAGGACAGGGCGATGCTGTCGGGCTCGAGGATCACGATCTTCTGGATGTCAGGAGCGTTGCGCAGAGCGTCGCCGATCCGGTCGGTCCACTCGCGGTACCCGTCGGGGTCGAGGCCTCCCGCCGAATGATTTCCGCAGTCGCGGTCCGGAAGCCCGTACACCGCGACCGACAGTGCGGCATCCTGATCGCGGGCCTCGGACGCCAAGTGCGTGACACGATCCCAGACCTCGTCGATGGGGTCGATCTCAGGGGTCAGCCAATACGTCGTGGGCTGGGCTGCGAGCCATATCGCCGCCGCGGACTCGTCGGCGCTCGCGGAGGAGTCCTTCGCCGCTCGGGCCGCTTTGGATTCGTCCGGGGTCACGATGCGCGTGTCGACGGCGGGCGGCCGAGCCGCCAGGGTCTGAAAGAGAGTGGAAACGAGACTTCCGATCACGGCAATGCCAGCGATCAACGCGCCGATGACGAGCAACGCGCCCACGATCAGCACGAACCGCGGAATGCGGCGGCGCGGCCGGCCCAGGCGGTGTGCTCTCCCCACGCTCTGGACTCTAGTCGAGCTCGTCCGCTCGGAGCGCGGGGACCAGGCGGGTGATTAGCCACCTGTCCCGAGGTACGCTCAAATCGTGGGGAAACTGATTTACAACGCGCTCGGTCATTCCTTTGATATCGAGGATCGAACCCTGTCCCACCTTCGCTTGGTGTTCATGAACAAACTGCGCCGCGGCGAACCGTTCATGTTCCACTTCCCGGTGGGGGACGGCAGTGGGACGCGGACATTGTGGATCCACCCGTCCATCCCGCTCGTCTTCCACTTCTATGGGAGCCGCCCGCCGCAGCTGAACCGCCGCTGGATCGATGATCTGATGCTGGAGGCGAGCTCGGCGAACGGACTCAGCGTCATCGCGGAACCGGATCCCGATTCCGGCGACGCGCGCTCGTCCTAGACCGTCAGGAGCACTCCGCGTCGACGACCTCGCGGACCTGATCGAGAAAGACGGCGACCTGATCGGCCATGCCCGCGGGCAGGGCGAGGGCGAACTCGCGGATGCGCGCCGTCACCGGGTCGATGACGTCGGCGTCGGTGGAGCGGTCGAAGGGCACGACGAACTTGCTGCGACGGTCGTCGGGATTCGCGACGAAGCCGATCAGCCCTCCGGCGTGAAGGCGATCGAGCATGCCGGTGACGGATGCCGTTGAGACGCCCAAGGCATGAGCGATCTCCGTCGGGGTGACGGTCTGGCCGTCGTCGGCCCGTTCGAGGATGAGGCGCATCGCGGCTCGCGCGTTCTCGCTGGGGCCGCAGCCCGTCTGCCTGCGTCTCGCGAGCCTTGCTTCGGCGAGACGCAGACGTTCCACGGCGCGAGCGGCGACCGCGGATGGGTCCTCGTTCTGCACGATCGTCATCGGTCTCCTGTCGCCCTGGCCCCCGATCGCACAGTCTAGTTACGCGAGCACGGCCGATAAATGCCCCAGGACGGAGCCCGCCGGGGGGTAGTTCGGGCGAGACGGGCGCGATCGCTGCCAGTTGCATGTCAGATAGTTAGGCTGGCTAGTAAAATATTGGCCGACACAGTTTCATCCATCCCGCTCCGCTTCGTCTCCGATGAGACCGAACTCGGATACCCCCGGCTGAGAAGCCGGGGTCAGGGGCGCGTCGCGTGCCCGTGCGCGAGAACGGCGAGCCATGCCCACGCGGCGCACGAGGGTGAGCCGTGCCGCTCAAGGCACTCCCATGCCTCCAGGTAGATCTCCGTGAGGAGGGCCTCGGACCGGGTGCCGTCTTGCGTCATAGAGAGGAGGATGGCGAAGATCCGTGGCGCGGTGAGGTCGTAGAACGAAGCGAATGCCTCACGATCGCCGGTCGTGGCGCGGGCGAGGAGGGCATCGGCATCCTCATCCGCGGTCTGAGCGGTTGCTGTGTCTGTGATCGTCATTGTTCCCTCCTCTCCGATGTCGTCAGTCAAACAAGACGCATGCCCGCCGATCCGGGGGTTGCGCCACGCGGCTCACCATGCTGAGAACCGGGTCCCGCGGCATCGGCGTCAAGCCCACCGCGGGGGACGGCTCCGGACTCTACGGTGAGTGCATGAAATCGGTCGTACGGTGGGCGCTCGCGGCAGCCATGATCTTCGCGGGGGTCTCACACCTCACCTTCGCGCGGCAGGACTTCCAGGCCCAGGTGCCGGACGCGCTCGTCGAACGTCTGCCCCTGGATCGCGACACGGTCGTCGTGGCATCCGGAGTCGTCGAAGTGGGGTTCGGTCTCGCGCTGCTCGCGTTGCCGCGGGAGCGTCGACGCATCGGCGCGGCGCTCGCCGCGTTCTTCGTCGCCATCTTCCCCGGCAACATCGACCAGTGGAGGAAGCGGCGCTCGGCTTTCGGCCTCGACACCGATCGCAAGCGTGCGGGCCGACTCTTCTTCCAGCCGCTGCTGGTCGCCGCAGCGTGGTGGTCGACGCGGTGACCCGGCGATGACCACGGTCGTCAGTCTGGAGCTCACCTTCGACGACGAGGCGGACGCTCTCGTCCGCGCCGAGTGGGACGCCCTTCATCGTGCGGACCTGCCGAGCCAGGCCCAGCACACCGGCGCGAGCAATCGGCCGCATCTGACGGTTCTCGTCCGCTCCTCACTGGGAGCGATCGACGGTCATGGCCTGGAACGCGCCTTCCCCCTGTCTTTGACGTTGGGCGCACCTCTGCTGTTCGGCACGCGTCGGACACGGGTGCTCGCCCGCTCGGTCGTTCCGTCCAGAGCGCTCCTGGAGCTCCATGCCGCCGTTCACGTCAAAGCCGGCGACCACGATGAGGTCGACCACACCGCGCCCGGCGCCTGGATGCCGCATGTCACCCTCGCGCGGCGCGTGCCCCTCGAGCGCGTCGCCGAGGCGCTCGACATCGTCTCCGCCGTCGGGGGAGGGGAGTTGACGGTGCAAGCGACCTCCCTTCGGCGGTGGGATGCCGCGGAGCGGACCGTGACCCACGTCGCCGGACGTGGCACTCTGGAACCGTGCTGACCGACGACGCGCTCGCCTTCTTGCGCGAGTACCACCTGGCAACCCTGTCCACCGTGGGACGGCAGGGGCGCGTGCACGCGGTCCCCGTCGGATTCACGTACGAGGACGGCGTGGTGCGGATCATCGGTTCGCGAGGAACGCAGAAGTTCGTCAACGCCGCACGGAGCGGCCGCGCAGCGGTGTGCTCTGTCGACGGCGGGCGGTGGATCAGCTTCGAGGGCCCGGCGCACGTCACGGACGATCCGGCGGCCGTCACGCACGCGGTCGAGCTCTACGCCGCGCGATACCGTCAACCCCGTGTGAACCCCGAGCGGGTCGTCCTCGAGATGCAGGTCGAGCTTATCCTCGGTTCCCAGCCGTTCCGCGCCTGAGAGGCGTAGCCTGGGGGCATGTCTCCCTCCACCTCGTCGATGCCCTCCGGGCGTGAGGGGGTCGTCGGCGCGCGCAGCGCCGGCGGCACAGGCGCCGACTTCGCCGCCTCTCTCGCCGTCTGACCGGCGCCGGCACGCCTCCGAGCACTCGGGGCGTCGCCTCTTCTCGACCCCCTCCGGGTATCACTTGCCTCGGGGTCGTCCGCTCGCGCGGCCGCGCCGCGCGGATCTGCACGTGCCGCGACGACGGCACGACCCATCGACGGGATTCACCATGCACGCTCTCACCCCCTCCGCTGTCCGCTCCGCCTTCATCAACGTCTCGACCCGTGAACGCGCCGCCCTGGTCGTCCCCGACGATCTGGCCGCGAACGACTGGGACCGCCTGGACTACTTCGGCTGGCGCGACCCCAAGACACCGCTCCTCGGCTTCATCGTCGCCGAGCTCGACGGCAGTCCCGTCGGGCTCCAGCTCCGTCAGGCCGAGCAGCCGACGCGTTCTCGCCCGCAGTGCGCGTGGTGCTCGGACGTCACTCTCCCCAACGATGTCGTCTTCTTCTCGGCTCGACGCGCGGGCAAGGCCGGTCGCGCGGGGAACTCGGTGGGGACGTTGCTGTGCGCGCGATTCGAGTGCTCGAAGAACGTCCGTCGACTGGATCCGCCCGCGTACCTCGGCCACGACGTCGAGGCCGCCCGTGATCGCCGGATCGGTGCCCTTCGCGCGCACATCGACAGCTTCTTCCGCGACCTCCGCGACGGCGCCTGACCGATCCTCCGCCCTCGTCCACGCGGCTCGGTGCGGGCGAGGGCCGGGGGGACACCGCACGTCGCGCTCCGCGGCGGGAGGGCTGCCATACTCGACGCGATGCGTCCTCTCCGCCTGCCGTGCGCGCTCGCCGCGCTGCTCGCCCTGCGGGGTCCTTCGCTGACCTCTTGCGCCGCCATACCTGGTTCCTCCGCGGCGGAGTCGACGACGCACGCGCAGTGTGTGCCCGGCGCGCGGGCTGTCCCGCCGGGCACGGCTGAGCTGCAGAGTGCTCTGGATGCCGTGGCTCCTGGGAACGTCCCGCAGCTGTCGCCGGTGGTCTATGCCGGGCGGTTCCGCGTCTCCGCCGCAGGGACGCAGGATCGTCCGATCGTGCGGTGTGGAGAGGAACGACGATGAACGATCTTCCCGTCGACGAGCGTCTGAACGACGTCGTCCGCGCCCTCGCCGATCGCGTGCGGTCTCTCCGCCGCCATCGCGGGATGTCCACCAGCGATCTCTCGTTCGAGTCCGGTCTGTCCGAGGCGCGAGCCGTGCCCGGTCCTCGTCTCAGAGGGCGCGAAGTTTGTCGAGAAGGGGCTCGGCGATCTCGTCGACGAACCGTTGCTGCTGCTCGTCGCCGACCTGCACGATCGCGATGTCGGTGAAGCCCGCGTCGATGAACGGGCGGACGCTCTCTGCCAGTTCGTCCAGGTCGGGTCCGCAGGCGATGGACGCGGCGACGTCCTCGGGGCGGACGAACTGTGACGCTCCGGCGAAGCCCGCCGGCGTCGGCAGGTCGGCATTCACCGCCCATCCGCCCGCGAACCACCGGAACTGGTCGTGGGCGCGGGCGATGGCGGCATCCTTGTCCGGGTCCCAGCTGATCGGGATCTGACCGATCTTGCGGGAGGTGCCCTCGTGGTGTTCGTCCCACCCCTGCACGATGTCAGCGTCGGGCTCCGTGGTGATGAGGTGGTCGCCCAGCGGCGCGAAGCGTGCGATGGAGTGCTCGCCCGACACGGCGACGCCGATCGGTACACCGCCCTTGGGCGCATCCCACACGCGCGCCGAGTCGACCCGGAAGTACTCTCCGTCGTAGGTGACGAGGTCACCCGTGTGCAGCGCGCGAATGATCTCGATGGCTTCGACGAGCATGTCCTGGCGAGCGTGGACGGCCGGCCACCCCTCCCCGACGACGTGCTCGTTCAGATTCTCGCCCGAGCCGAGGCCGAGGGTGAAGCGGCCCTCCGACAGCAACTGCAAGGTGGCGGCCTTCTGGGCGACCACCGCGGGGTGGTAGCGCACGGTCGGGCACGTGACGTACGTCATGAGCTCGACGTCGGTGGTCGCGTTGGCGACGGCTCCCAGCACCGTCCAGGCGTACGGGGCGTGACCCTGGCTGGTCAGCCAGGGAGAGTAGTGGTCGCTGGAGACCAGGAAGTCGTAGCCGGCGCGCTCGGCGCCGACGGCGTAGTCCACGAGCGCCCGCGGGCCGCTCTGCTCGGTCATGAGGGTGTACCCGAATCGCGTCATGTCGAAAACGCTAGGCGCACGCGATGACGCACTCGCCGGGGTTGCGCACACGCACCGGATGCGACAGCGGGCCCGCAGCTCTCGCCGCGGGCCCGCTGTGCGCGCTCATCGGGGGAGTGGCGGATGCCGAGGACCCCTGCGCGCTGGGTCAGTCCTCGGGCGCGTGGATGACCTTCTCGCCGTCGAAGGTCTCGCGCTTGTTCTTCTCGGCGTCGTTTCGGGTCTTCCGCAGGCTCAGCCACGTCGCCACGGCCACGGTCGCGGCGATGAACAGCAGCGAGAACCAGATCGGGATCTCCGGCGCCCACAGCATCGGCTCCCCGCCGTTGATGAAGGGGAGTTCGTTGACGTGCATGGCGTGCAGCACGAGCTTGACGCCGATGAAGGCCAGGATGACGGCCAGGCCCTGTGCCAGGTACACCAGTCGCTCCAGCAGACCGCCGATGAGGAAGTACAGCTGGCGCAGACCCATGAGCGCGAAGGCGTTGGCCGTGAAGACGATGTACGCCTCCTGCGTCAGCCCGTAGATCGCCGGGATCGAGTCCACCGCGAACACGAGGTCGATGAAACCGATCGCGATGATCACGAGCAGCATCGGGGTGACGAAGCGCTTGCCGTTCTTCCGGACCGTCAGCTTGTCGTCGTTGTATTCCTCGCTCACAGGGAGGATGCGACGCACGAACTTCATGAACGTGCCGTTGGCCGGGTCGTCGTCGCCGTGAGAGAACGCCTGACGGTAGGCGAGCAAGAGCAGGAGAGCGCCGAAGATGTAGAAGATCCACGAGAAGTTCTCGATGAGCGCCGCGCCCACCGCGATGAACGCGCCGCGCATGATGAGCGCGATGACGATGCCGATCATCAGCACCTTCTGCTGGTACTTCTTCGGCACCGCGAACCCGGTCATGATGATCAGGAAGACGAACAGGTTGTCGATCGACAGCGCCTTCTCCGTCAGGTAGCCGGCGAAGTACTCACCGCCGTAGGTCCACCCTGAGAAGACACCGATACCGACGCCGAACAGCAGCGCCAGGCCGATGTAGAACGCCGACCAGCGCGCGGACTCTCCGACGGTGGGCTCATGCGGCTTTCGCACGTGTGCGAAGAACTCGAAGACGAAGAACGCGATCGTGACCGCGATCGTGATGATCCAGACCAGGGGTGTGACGCCCACGGCGACCTCCAAGGGAAATAGGTGCGACAGAACACCAAGGTCTCTTCCACCCGCTCGTGCGGGCCGACGTCCCGGGGCCACGATGGCGTGGACCGTATTGACGAGATCGTCGCGGTGGGAGTACTCCCCTTGCTCCGGACAATTCTACGGGATACCGCTGCGGTGCCGGGGCCTGGACTGCTCGAGCCCGGCTGTGATAGCGACCGGGGGCGCGGCGCAGGCGCCCCCGGTCGATCCCCCTCTTTCCCCTACACCGGCATCCCGAACTCGCGGATCACGATGCCGGTGAACTGCGCCGCGCCCCCGTCGGTGTAGAGCGAGATCTCGGTATCACCCTCGAGGAAGTGCACCTGCTGCGACAGCACGGTGTGTCCGGCGTTCACGAAGACCTCCACGCTCTGGCGGTCGACGAAGATCCGCAGGTGCACCGACCGGGCGGCGGGATCGATCGGGGCGGCGGCGCGCGTGTACGGCGACAGGGCGTAGCCGCTGCGCTCCGAGGGGCCGCGGTCCACGTACAGGTCGGAGCCGTACTTGCCGATGTTGGTGTGGCGCGATCCGTCCGAGGAGCGTCCGACTGAGACACCGACGTTGGCGGCATCCGTCCACGAAATGTCGAGCTCGAGCTCGTACGCACGCCCATTCCACGGCAGGACGGCACTGCCGTTCACCGTGCAGTCGGGAAGGATGATGGTCGAGGTAGCACGACCCGCGAGGGCGGCGATGGGGGCGCTGAGCAGGCTGTACCACCCGCCCGATTGGCGCTCGAGTCGCAGCTCACGCACGATCGAGTTCTGGCCGTTGTAGCCGTCGGTGACGTCGGTCGGCACGTCGCGGGCGGCGTACTTCCAGTTGTTCATCCACCCGATTGCCAGGCGCGTGGTGTCGGGCGCTTCGATGCTCGGCCAGGTGACCGCGCCGTACCAGTCCCATCCCCAGTCGAGCCACTGCGGGGTGAGGTCGTCGGCGACGAAGTGGGTGCCGTTCCACGTGCCTGTCCAATAGGCGTAGGTCATGGGCAGGCCGACCCCGTAGGCGTCCATGCTGGCGCCCAGCACCCAGTGGCGGCTGCCGTCGTTCGCCGTCATCTCGAAAAGGTCGGGGCATTCGATGCCGCCGAGTTGCGGGTTCGGGTAGTCGAAGTTGCTCCGCCACGTCCACTGCCGCAGGTTCGAAGATGTATAGAACCCGGCGTACCGCGCGCGGCCGAGCGCCATCACCCACTCGCCGCGCGCGGCATCCCAGTGCACCTTCGGGTCGCGGCACCACTCGGCGTTGTCGACCTCGGCGGCGGTCTGCGCGGTGCGACCGTCGGTGTTGACCAGCACGGGGTCGGGCAGCATCGTGAAGCTGAAGCCTCCGTCGTGCGAGTAGTACAGGTACTGCTCCTGGTACTTGCGGACGCCGTCGGTCGGCCGCGTGGCGAGGGCGATCACCGCCCCGGCACCGAAGCCCGCGGTGTTCGCGTCGTCGACGACGAGGCATCCCGACCACACCGGCACGCCGTCGGTCAGCGGCATGACGGTGCCGTGGTGGGTGAAGCTCACGCCGTCGGTCGTGGCGTGGTCCCACCCGCCTGCGCCGTTGTTGACGTCGGAGTGCAGGTAGTAGAGCTGGTACTGCCCGCCGGAGACGATCGGCCGCTGCGGGTCGCAGAGCCAGGCCGTCGGGGGCGTCATGTGGAACACCGCGCGCTGCGATGTCGTCTGTGCCCGGGCGGCCAGGGGAACGGTCGAGGCCAGAGCGAGGCCCAAGGCCCCGGCTCCGGCGCCCTGCAGCAGCGTGCGGCGGGAGATCTCGAACGGCATGATTTCTTCTCACTTCCTCGTGATCGGCGGGCGCGACGATGCACCCGCCGGGTGGTGGGCGGCGGTTCGGGGGATCTCGGTCAGGCGGCCGCCGGAGCCGCGGGACCTTCCTGGGTGGCGAGGTCTCCGACCGCGCTGACGCGCACGGCGGGGACGACCGCTGTCTCGGCGGTGGCCGAGACGGTGAGCGGCCCGCCGCCGAGGGCCACCAGGTGCGACAGCACCGTGGCACCGTCGTCGGCGAACACCTCCAGCAGCGGCCCGTCGATCACGAGCGTCAGGGCACCCGCCGTCCCCGCGAGGGGCGCCGTGCGCTCGCCGGAGAAATCGGGATGCAGAGCGTCGGCGGTGGAACCTGCGCGCGAGACGGCGAGTGTGCGGGCGACGGGGTCGTGGACGATGTCGACGGTGGCATCCCCTTCTCCGGCCAGTCGCACGCGCACGGCGCCCGTCGCAGCGGGATCCCACGCCACCTCGAGCACCGCGTGCGGCTCGACGGTGAGCGGTGCCGGATCGCCCGCGGCGGTGGGCGGCAGGAGCGGCCGCTGGACGAGGTGCAGCGTCTCGTCGATGCGCCGGAGACCGAGCGTGCGTGGCAGCGACATCGCCCCGCGCCACGGCGAGGTGGGCACGACGTGCGCGTAGCGCCAGTTGCTCATCCACCCCAGCATCACCGCGGCACCGCCCGGAGCGCTGTCGAAGGTCACGCCGGCGTAGAAGTCGCGGCCGTGGTCGAGGCGGCGGAGATCGGTGGACGACGACCGGAACACGCCGTCTTCGAGGTCGCCCACGACGTAGTGCATCGCCGATCCCGCCGGGTCGGCGTCGTCGCCGATCGGGTTGGTGCTCAGCAACAGCACCCAGATCCGTTCGGCAGTGTCCTCCACGGGTAGGTGCACGAGATCGGGGCACTCCCACACGACGCCCTCCGGCCCGAGGGGGCCGAACGAGCCCGATTCCCTCCAGGTCAGCAGGTCGTCGGAGGCGTAGAACACCACGCGTCGCTCGACCGCCTCGACCGTCAGCATCAGCCACCCGCCCCCGGGGACGCGGATCACCTTGGGATCGCGGAAGTCGGAGCTCGAGCGGTCGAGCACCGGGTTGGCGGCATCCGGAGTCCACGTGAACCCCCCGTCGGCGCTGGTCGCGCGAGATTGGGCCTGGATGCCGTGGTCGTACGCGCTCGTGTAGAACGCGGTGAGGGCTCCGTCGGCGCCGGCGACGACGGAGCCGGAAAAGATCTGCTCGCCCGGCCGGTGCGGCAGAGCCACGGGGTGCTCGTCCCACTGCAGAAGGTCACTGCTGGAGGCATGGCCCCAGCTCATGTTCCCCCAGTCGTTTCCCTCGGGGTTGTACTGGAAGAAGGCGTGCCAGCGGTCGCCGGTGTGGACGAGACCGTTGGGGTCGTTCATCCAGTTGCGCACGGGGGCGAGGTGAAAGCGCGGGCGGGGAAGGCTCATACGGACTCCCGGGAGACGGCGGGACACGCGACCAGCTGGCGCGCGCCGGTGGCGGGGGATTCGAGACCGAGCAGCGTGCGCACGCCCGCAGCCCCGAGTTCGTAGTGGGGGAGGGCGACCGTCGACAGCGGCGGCCGCAGATGCGCGGCGATGACGTCTTGATTGTCGAAGCCGATGACGGCGATGTCGTCGGGGATGCGCAGGCCCCGTTCGCGGAGGCCGTCGTAGAGGCCCATCGCGACCCGGTCGTTGTGGCAGAAGACGGCCGTGGCACCCGAGGCGACCACGGCTTCGGCGACGTCGTAGCCGCCCTCCTGCGCGGGGGCGGCCTCGAAGACGAGGGCGTCGTTGACATCCGCGCCCGCGGCGGTGAGGGCCGCCCGGTACCCCGCCAGCCGACCGACGCGCGCCGGAGAGGGCGACGTGGTGTTCACGAACGCGATGCGCCGGTGCCCCGCCGCCAGCAGCTCCTCGGTCGCGGTGCGCCCGCCCTGTTCCTCGTCGGGCACGATGGCGGGGAACGAATCGTCGGCCGCGAAGCAGTTCACCAGCACCGTCTCGGTGTGCTGCAGCGGCGGGGGCACGTCGATCTCGCGGTGGTACCACGTGGAGTACAGGATGCCGCGCACCTGGTGCTCCAGCATCATCGCGATCGCGTCGTTCTCCGCGGCGGCGTTGCCCTCGGTGTTGGCCACGAGCAGCACGAAGCCGTGACGCCAGGCCTCGTCCTGGGCGCCGTGGATGATCTGACCGGCGAAGGGCGTGGTGGCGATGGCATCCGCCACCAGCCCGATGAAGCGGGATCCTCCCTCCGACAGCGTCTTGGCCAGCGCGTTCGGGCGGTAGCCCAGGGCGACGATCGCCTCCTGCACGCGGCGCCGCGCGTCTTCGCCGATGCGGGCGCCGGGCTTGTCGTTGACGACGTGCGAGACGGTCGCGACCGAGACGCCGGCTGCCTTGGCGACATCGCGCATGGTGGTGCTCATGACGCAATCCTTGCGTTCATCCCTTGGTCGCTCCGCTCTCGAGCCCGGCGATCATCGCCTTGTTCAGCACCAGGAAGACCAGCAGCAGCGGCGTGACCGTGACGCACACGGCGGCGAACGTCGCTGTCCAGTCGGTGTTGCCCATGGCGCCGATGTAGTTCTGCAGGCCCAGCGGGATGGTCTTCAGCCCGTCGGAGAGCACGAAGGTGTTCGCGAAGATGAAGTCGTTCCAGATGAAGATGCTGTTCACCAGCACGACGGTGATGATCGTGTTGACCGACAGAGGCGCCGTGATCTGCAGGAAGATCCGGTACGGACCCGCTCCGTCGAGAGAAGCAGCCTCATACAGCTCGCGCGGGATGTACTCGTAGAAGGACGAGAACAGGTACACGCCCATCGGTAGCGAGAACGCGGCCAGCGGCAGGATCATCGACAGGTGAGTGTCGAGCAGCCCCACTTGCGCGTAATCGATGAACAGCGGTACGAGCGCGATCTGCACCGGCACGATGATGCCGAGCAGGAACAGCGCTCGCACGAACCCGCTGAGCCGGAAGCCCAGCACCTGCAGCGCGTAGGCGGCCATCATGCCCGCCACCACGATCAGGGCGCTCGCCCCGAGGGTGACGATGAGGGAGTTGCCGATGTTCAGCAGCAGGTTGCCGGTGCCGAAGGCGCGGGAGTAGTTCTCGAGCGTCCATTCGCGCGGGAGGGCGAACGGATCGCCGCCGGCGAAGTCGGATGCCGTGCGGAAGCTCGTGACGAACAACCACAGCAGGGGGTACACCTGCACCACGACGATCAGCGCGACCGTGATCGTCAGCAGGGTGCGCTGCAGGCGCACCCGCGGGGTGCGATGCACGCGGGGCGGCTCCGGCTCGGGCAGGCGGGGGAGGGATGCCACCGGGGCGGGGGCGAGTGTCGTGCTCATCACGCGTCCTTTCGACGCAGCAGCAGGAAGATCAAACCCACGGCGACCAGGCACTCCACGACGATGAAGACCGAGATCGCGCTGGCGTAGCCGTAGTCGGTGTGGACGAAGGCCGTCTTGTACATGTAGGTGGTCAGCAGCTCCGACGACTGTCCGGGCCCGCCGTTGGTGAGCAGGTACGGGATGTCGAAGCCGCGCAGGGCGAAGGTCGTCGCCATGACGGTGGTCGTGATCCAGACGGGGCGGATGTAGGGGAAACGGATGCGCCAGAACGTCTGCCACCATGAGGCGCCGTCGAGGCGTGCGGCCTCTTCGAGCTCCTTCGGCACCGCGATGAGGGCCGCGTAGATGATGAGCATGTACAGGCCCGTGAAGCGCCACCCCTCGGGGATCGACACGGCGGCGAGCACGGTCTGCACGTTCGACAGCCATGCCGTCTGCAGTCCCTCGAGCCCCACCCAGCCGAGCAGCTGGTTGAGCAGGCCGACCGGTTCGAGCGAGTAGATACGGATGAACAGGAAGGCGATCGCCACGGTGGAGATGACAGCCGGCAGCAGGTAGAGCGTCTTGACCAGCTCGCGTGCCCGGGGCAGCGCCGTGAGTAGTCCCGCGACGGCGAGGGCTCCGCCGAGCTGCAGCACCAGGCAGATTGCGAGGTACCCGAGCGCATTGCCGAACGCGGTCCAGAAGACGTCGTCGCGCGTGAACATCTTCACGTAGTTGTCGAGCCCGACGAACTTCAGGGCGGTGATGCCGTCCCACTCGAACAGGCTCAGCACGAGCGACTGCACGATGGGCAGCAGCACCGCCGCGCCGTACAGCAGCAGCGGCGGAACGAGGAAGACGGCGACGGCCAGGCCCGAGCGTCGCGGCAGCATCGAGGTGCTGAGCGGCCGCCGGCGCGGGGCGGGCCGGCCGGCCCCGGTCACCCGGGGCCGGCTCGGTGCGAGCGTGTCAGCCACCGACGTTCTCCGTCAGGGCGGCATCCATGGTGCTCACGAACTCGTCGGGCGTGATGTCGCCCTGGACGAGCAGGGTCAACTCCTGCTGCAGTCGGGTGTTGGTGGCGGGATCGAGCTGCGTGTCCCAGGGCATGGCGATCTTCTCGCCGACATCGCCCGCCTGCGCGATGGCCCGGTCGTACAACGGTGTGGCGTTCGCCGGGATCTGAGTCTCGACGTCGGTGGTGGGCGAGAGAGCACCGGAGGCGGCGACCTCGGCCGGGTAGCGCTCGAGCGCGAAAGCCAGGAAGTCGCGCACGAGCGGGTCGTAGGTCGCGGCGTTCACGGCCATGCCGATGCCCGAGGGAGTGACGTACTCGTTGTCGGCCGTCACGGCCCCGGGAAGCGTGGGGAGCGTGAAGTAGTCGACGCTGTCGCGGACCCCCGCGTCGAGCTTGTCGGTGGCGAGGTTCGCCAGCTCCCACGTGCCGATGTTGTAGACCGCTGCCTTGCCGGAGGTGAACTGCGCCTGGGCGTCGGCATAGCCGGTCGACGAGAAGCCCTCCTGGAAGCAGCCGGCCTGGCCGAGGCCGTACAGCCACTCGGCGGCGGCGCGGCCCGGGGCGTCGGAGAATTTCGCCTCGCCCGTCTTGAGCTTCTGCACGTACTCCGGACCCGCCTGGCGGAAGGGGTAGTACGCCATGTAGCGCTCGAGCGGCCAACCGTCGGCTCCGTCGAGGGCGATCGGGGTGATGCCCTGGGCGCGCAGCGCCTCGCACATCGGGGCGAAGTCGTCGAGCGTCGCGGGAACCGATACCCCGGCCTGCGCGAGCAGGTCTTTGTTGTACCAGAAGAACTCCAGCTGGAACTCGAACGGCACCATGTACAGCGAGCCGTCGTCGAAGCGCTGGTAGTTCAGGGCGGCCTCTCGGTACTCGTCGGACATCCCCAGATCGTCGAGCAGCAGGTCGACGTCGACCATGCGGCCCTGCTCGGCGAGCTTCTGCGCGAAGGGGGTGGCATCCGTGTCGAAGAGCTCCGGCAGCTTGTTCGCGGCGGCCAGCGTCTCGTACTTCTGGATGTAGCTGGGGCGGTCGGGCGTGGTGATGAGGTTGAGCGAGAATCCGGGGTGGGCTGCGGCGTACTCGTCGGCGATCTTCTGCATCGCGGTGATGACCCCGCCGTCGGCGGGACGCGAGAGCAGCCACGAGATCTCGCGAGGCTTGATCTCGCCCTCGGGGTTGACGTCGGTGGGATCGCCGCCGGCGCCCGGACCGGCGCAGCCGGAGAGGGAGAGGGCGGCGACGGCGACCAGGGCGACCCAGGATGCCGTGCGGGCGTGGTGAACCATGTCTATCTCCATTGATGTGTGGTGCGTGATGTGTGGTGCGGAGGCGGGGATCGGTTATGACGAGACGAGGACGTCGTCGTCGCGGAGCGTGTTCGTGCGTTCGCCGGAGGAGCCCGTCGTGACCTCGAGCGAGAGGACCGTGGCGGACCCTTCGCCGACGAAGACTCCCACCGCGCCATGGGTGCGGTCGTACAGCCGCGTGCTGAGGGTGACGGCTCCGTCGACGGTGGCGACGCACAGGTCGCCGTCGACGACGACCTCGATGCGGTGCGGCCCGGGCGGCAGGGGCAGGGGGCGTTCGAGCTCGACCGCGAACGGGACGTCGCCCGAGATCTGCCACTGCTCGCCGCCGGTGCGCGGTCGTGGCCAGCGATCGAACACCACGCGGTTGCGGCGGGGTTCGAGTCGCAGGACGTACCCTTCGTCGCCGTCGGGGCTCGCCCGCACCAGCACCCCGCATTCCGTCGTGCCGGGCGCGATGTCGAGGACGGCGTCGACGCGGAAGCGGGCGGGGATCTCTTCGGGGATCACGAGGTCGCGATAGCCGTCGGCCGCGGTGAGCATGGTTCCGGATGCCAGACCGGCGACGTTCGTGTCGAAGGTGTCGGCCAGCTCTTTCGGCGGGTGAAAGCGCAGGGAGCCGTCGGGGTTCTGTTCCGCCTCGAGGACCGACAGCGTGCCGGCCCACTGCCACGCGCCCTCGTCGGTTCCGCCCTCGCGCGAGGAGATCCACCCGAAGAAGAACCGTCGTCCGTCTCGGGCGGCCGACTTCGCGGCGTAGTAGGCCCGACCGTCGAGTGTGTCGTTCTCCGGAACGCTCCAGGGCCCGTGCAGGCTGCGCGAGACGCGGTAGCGGGTGGTGAAGGACTCGCTGAACTCGGACCAGACGAGGTACCACCAGCCGTTCCACTCGAACACCTCGGGGCACTCGTGCGCGATGTACCGACGGGGGTCCCAGAACGGCTCGACCGGTTCCCAGGTGCGCAGGTCGTGCGACACGCACTGGGCGATGACACCGCGGCGGCGTTCGGGTCCGTCGGTGTGGCGCGCCGTGATGAGCATGCGCCACAGTCCGGCGACCTCGTCGCGGAAGACGAACGGGTCGCGCCAGTCGGCCGTCTCGTATCCGGGGGTGGCGCCGAAGGTGTGCTCGGGGTGGCGGTCCCAGGTCTGCATGCCGTCGCCGCTCGTGGCGTGGAGCACCACCTGCACCGGGAGCCCGTCGGCACCGCGACGATTCGGGTTCTGACCGGTGTAGAAGACGTGATGGATGCCGTCGGCCACGACGACGCTGCCGGTGTAGACGTTGAAGTCGGCGGCATCTGTCCCCCCGGACGACAGTGCCGGGCCCGTCTCGGTGAAGGTCACGAGGTCATCGGTGACGACGCGGTGCCACGGCATTCCGGGCCGGGGGGTGCGGCGCGATTCGTGCAAGTAGAAGAGGTGGAAGCGACCGTCCTCCTGCCAGGGGATGACGTCGCCGACCCATGCGTCGTGCGGTCGGAAGAACCCTCGTCGGTCCATACGGGTGACTCCTCATTGAGACGTTGTCCGCCGATGAACCAGGGTGGTTAATCGGTTACGCAGAATGTAGCAACGCCCTCCGAGCTGGTCAAGCGGTTAATCAGATCGGATATTCTCGATCCTCGTCGCCCGGCGGGTACATGATCGGGTCGCCGGCGCGGACGTCGCCCACACCGTGCCGGCGCAGCGCCAGCCCATCATCGGCGTTCGTGACGATCGTCAAGACCACCGGGTCCAAACCCGCCGACACGACCGCCTCGATGTCGACGTCGACCAGAGGGTCGCCCACCGACACCTGCTCACCCACACGGGTCAGCGGCTGGAACCCCGAGCCCCCGAGGCGCACCGTGTCGATGCCGGCATGCACGAGGACCTCGGTTCCATCCGGCAGGGCGATCCCGTACGCGTGGCCGGTCGGTGCGACGAGCACCACGGTCCCCCGTACGGGGGACACGAGCCGCGGTTCCGCGGGCATGACGGCCACCGTCGGCCCCAGTGCGCTGCGGGCGAAGGCGGCGTCCGCCAGCGTCTCGACATCGACCACGACGCCCGCGACCGGCGAGGCGATCACGATCGCGTCGGTATCCGTGGTCGGTCCGTCCGGGTGGGGGCGGGGCACCCTCCGCTTCCCCCAGCGGGCCCAGGCCCAGGTGGCCCCGAACGACAGGCCGAAGGCGACGGCCTGGCAGGCGATGAACGAGTCGACCTTGCCCGGTGCGATCGATGCGAAACCGAAGACGCCGGCGGCTCCCAGGGCCACCGCCTGGACCTGGAACGCGGCCAGGAGGGCGGCGGCGACCGCCGTGGCGCCGACGGCGATGACGAAGGGAAAGCGAAGCCGCAATGTCACACCGAACATCGCGGGCTCGGCGATGCCGAGCGCCGCGGGCGCTGTCGTCGTCGCGGCGAGAGAGCGCATCGGGGACCCCTTGGGGGAGCAGGCCCACACGGCGAGAGTGGCGGCGGCCTGAGCGAGGTTCGCGGTTGCGGCGATGGGGAAGATGAAGGATCCACCGGCGGAGATCAGGCCCAGCTCGATCGCGAGGAGCCCCTGATGCAGACCCGTCACGACCAGGGGGGAATACGCGGCGCCGATCATCGCGCCTCCCACCGGACCGGCGCTCCCGTAGAGCCACTGCATCGCGTGAGCGGTGACGTCGCCGAGCAGGCGCAGGGCGGGGCCGAGCGCCAGGAAGGCGATGAGCCCGGTCGTGAGCAGCGTCAGCATCGGAACCAGCAGGAGGCGCGCGGAACCGTGGAAGCCCCGGTTCAGCAGTCTTTCGATCCGGGCCAGGACGAAGGCGATCACGATCATCGGCACGACGGTGTTCCGGTAGTCCACGCCGAACACATTGAGATCGCCGATCATCCACGCCGGTGACGCGGCGAAGTGGCCGGGCGACCCCGTGCCCGAGAAGAGCGGGGCTGCCACGAGCGCCGCTCCCATCGCCGCGCCGAGATGCGGCGAGCCGCCGAATCGCTCGGTGGCGGCGAACCCCAGCAGGACGGGAAGCAGCGCGAACACGGCGTAGCCCATCAGGCCCACGAGGGTGGCGAAGCCGTCGAGCCAGGGGACGGCATCGACGATCGGCATCTCTCCCACGGTGTCGGCGCCCGTCAGGATGTTGTGCAACGCCATGAGCAGGCCCCCCGCGACGAAGACGGGCAGGAGAGGAGTGAAGACATCGACCAGGAGCACCAGGGCTCGGGTCGGGGAGCGACGGCGCCGACCGGGGCCGACCGTATCGGCGGGTGCGCGGGGGCGCCGCATCGCCGCCGCGACCGCCTGCACGCGACCGGGCCCCAGCACGATCTGTACCTGGCCCGCGACCAGCCGTGCATCGATCGTCATCGGAATGCGGCGAAGCGCGTCGAGGCGGACCATCTCGGGATTCCGGGGCGTCAGGCGCAGCCGGGTCGCGCAGTACGTCGATGACTCCAGGTTCGCGCGCCCGCCGACGGCTTCCTCGATGAGGTCGGCTACCCGCGTGGCATCCATAGGTACTCGAATCTCTCCCTCGAGAAGGCTCGAGAATACCGTCGATCTTCGCCGGTGACGTCGAGCCTCGCCATACGCCAAAGGTGGGACCCTACCTCGTAGGGCCCCACCCGGCCTATGACTATCCGATCAGTTGGTTGGACGCGGGTCCGGTGTCGGTGCGACGTTGTGGGCGTATCCCGAGGGGATGTCCGCCCACGCGCCGAGGCCGTTGTGACCGTAGCTACGGTCACTCGTGACGTCGGCACCGTTGATGTTGATGCGGACGGTCGGGGCCAGCGTGCCGCCGCGGACGAACTTGTCGCTCGTTCCGATCGTGTCGATGAACGACTGCACGAGCCCGCCCGGCATGACGTAGTGCGAGTAGGCCTGGAACTGGCCGGGGTCTTGGTTGTAGTCCGGTGCGGAGGGCTTGCCTACGGCGAAATTCAGGTTGGACGGGCTGCCGAGCGCCAGGCCCGAGCCGCGGTTCACCGGTTGGAAGTCGCTACGGATGCCGTTGCCCACGAATCCGTAGACGCCCTCCGGGCCGTCGATGCCGGCCGCGTAGGTGTGGCGGTGCGAGATCGTGAAGAGGTAGTACTTGCCGTCCTTGAGGTAGATCTGCGGGCGTTCGGTCTGGTCGTTCACGCAGTTGGCCGAAAGGATCGGCGGGAGGAACTTCCATTTCGTCAACGCCTGGTTCTCAGCGACGGCGAGCCCGACGTTGGCGAGCTGGTAGTGCGCTCCCTGGTCCATGACCTGGTCGGCTGTCTCGGTGTAGGGGTCGCCCGGAGCGTAGCCCATGTCCTCCTTGGTGCAGGAGCGGGCGCCGCGCTGGAAGGCGGAGTTGCCCTCGAAGACCATGTAGGTCTTGCCGGGGTGGGCGGGGTCCTCGAAGGTGAAGGGGTCGCGGAAGTTGAAGTACTCGTTCTGCGCGGCGTCCTGGTAATAGGTGCCGTCGGCCTTCAGCATGTCGTGCTGGTCGCGGAAGCCGGTCATCCACACGCCGTTGTCGTCGGCGAAGATGCGGCCCTCGCTCTGCACGATGCGCGGGTCGTAGGGCTTGCGGTTCGTGCCATCGGGATTGCGATAGAAGGCCACGGCCGTGTAGAAGATGCGCAGCTTGTTGCCGTCGAAGATGCGGGTCGAGCCTGACCACTCGGTCTGGTGGCTGAACGACTGGTCTTCGAAGATCGCGCCGGACGCGCCGTCGGGGAACACCAGTCCGCCGTACGTCCACCCACCGTTCTTGGGGCGATCCGCCACGTTGGCTTTGCGGAAGAAGTACCCGAGGCGCGCGTACGTGTGGCGATCGTCGAAGCCGAGCTTGCGATCGGCGACCAGCGAGAAGACGACCTCCCACCCCTTGAAGCTCGGCTGCGCCGATGAGCCGTCCGTCAGAGTCCAGCTGTCCCACACCCAGACCTGATCGTTGCTCATGTCGGGGAAGTCCTGTGGCACCGTCGGCATGGTGTACTCCTCCGGAAGGGAGTTCTGCCGCGAAGGCGCAGCCGGGTTGCTCATCGCCTTGATCTGACGAGCATCGGCACGAGTCCACTTGGCCGTGAAGTTCGCCTCGGGGTCGTACGCCTGCTGCGTGTGCGTGGTGGGGGCCGGATAGCCCGGCACCGCGGTGACGCTGTCCGTCGGCTGCGCGTACGCGGGTGCTGCCGCGATGGCCGCCGTGGCGGCGAGCACGGCAGCGACCGCGGTGAGCCGGACGCCGAGGCGCCCCGCTCGATTCTTCTTGGTGGTCACGTCGTTCTGCTTTCTCATTTGGCGTGACGTGGCCCCTGCTCCTCGCTGTTCAGCGTATGGATTGAAAAGCCATATGTCAATCGGTTGACATAGTTGCGTTCCATACTCATCTCTGGCACTCTCTGCGATGAGGCGCCGCGTGGCGCACTCCGTGGCACCCTCTCCTCTCGCGGTTTGCGCACAAACCGCTCTCGCCACCCTTTTCTCGACGGCGCGCACCCCTCTTGAGCGGGCGTCTTCCGTCGTGCCCATCGCATTTCACAGGAGTGTCATGAACCAGCTCTCGCCTTTCGCTCGCAGGTCTCCTGCGCGCCGCGCGCCCTTCGTGGTCGCCGCGTGTGTGGCCTCATCGGCGGCGATCGCCCTTCTCGCCAGCGCCCCGGCGTACGCCGCGGTCGCCACCACCACCCTCGACGGGCAGGATGCCACGCAGGTGGCGAAATCCCTGATCGGAGACAATGTTTCGATTGATCGTGCGCTCCTGACCACGGGTCGCCCGATTCAGGCGGGAACGTATTCGGGGCTCAATCTGGGATTCGCCGACCGCACGTCCTCCGGTGTGGCGCTGACGACGGGCTCGCTGCGTGACGCCGACCCCAACAATCCGGCCGACGTCGATTTCACGAGTTCTTCCCTCGTTGGACCGAACAAGAAGTTGACGACGACGGGCGACCTCGGGGGAGCGGGGTCGCCGGCGCTCAACGCGGCATTCGGGGTCACGACCTACGACGGTGCTGAGTTGGCATTGACAGTCGTTCCGCGAGGTAACACCCTGACAATCGAATATCAGATTGGCAGTGAAGAGTACGGAAAATGGGCGACGCGCGACTACAAGGACGCGTTCGGAATCTTCGTCAACGGCACGTTGTGCTCGACGCTCGACGGTCAGCCGGTCGGGCTCGGCACCATCAACTCGACCTCTCACCCCGAGCTGTTCGTGTCCAACGTGACCTCCGACGGAAAGCCGGGTGATCGGGACACCGAGATGAATGGTTACTCCGTGCCGCTCAGCTGCACGGCATCCGTCACCCCGGGGCAGTCGGCGACCATCGTCGCGGCGGTCGCCGACACCAAGGACGGACAGCTGGACTCGACGCTGCTGATCCCCTCGGGCGGCATCCACTCGGCCGGGGTGCCCGCAACGCCGACCCCGACGCCGACCGGTGCCCCCGCGCCCTCGTCGTCGACGACGCCGGTTCCGGTCCCCGCCTCCGCGAACGGCGCTCAGTCACTTCCGACGTCTCCCCTGGCAATCACGGGACTGAACTCGGGCTGGCTGGTCGGCGCGGCGGCGCTCGGTGTCCTCGTGCTCGCCGCAGGTGTCTGCGCCTTCTTCGTTTCGCGTCGTGCGCGCACGGCCGCGCAAGGGCGGAAGCTCTGATGCGGGGACGGTCCCGCGGTGCCACCTGGCTCGCGGTGAGCCTCGTCGGAATGACGGCGGGAACGCTCCTCCTCGCGTCTCCCGTATGGGCTGCACAGGATGCCGACGTCGAAGCGACGTCTGCCGTGGCGACCCTGCACCGCGGTGATCGTCCCGGGCCTTTTTATGGCGTCGCCGATCGCGACAAGGTCAACGCGTACGGCCAGTGGGTCGACGGCTCCGAGGGGCGCGCCGCGTGGGTCGCCGAGGGGCCTCGTGGCCCCTGGGACAGCCTTGACATCGTGGCGTCCCTCGGGCCGCACCAGCGGGTGGACTGTGAGGAGGGCGTGCGCGTGCGTGCGACCTCCACGCTTGCGCCGAACACGGGCTATCTGTTGGATCTCGTCGATGTCCCGGCTGAGCGGGTCAGCGTGCGGTGCACGGACGATCAGGTCTCGGTGAGAGTGTCGGCGGTGGCGCGGGAGATCGTGCAGGTGAGGTTCGTCTCGATCGCTGATACGGCCTCGGTCGTGCTCACGAGCACGATGTCGTCTGAGGGCAGACGGACCCCGGCTCCTACTCCGAGTCCAACCCGGACGTCCACCCCGACTCCGACTCCGACTCCGACTCCGACTCCGACCCCGACTCCGACTCCGACTCCGACCCGGACGTCCTTCCCGACACCGACTCCCACCCCGGCACCGTCGACGAGTCCGTCCCCCACCCCGGTGCCGTCGCCCACAGCGACGACACCTCCGAACGTCGAGACCCTGGTCCCTCCGACGCGCACCCCGAACGCCGCCACCCCCGCGCGCCTCGCCGCGACCGGAATCGAGGCCCCCACCTCTCCGCTCGCCCTGGCTGCGGGACTCCTCGTGGCGGCGGGCGTCGGTTGCCTCCTGCTGCGCTATGGCCGCGCGCGGAGGCGTGTGTGACCGGTCTCGACAGCCTCGGCGGGAACCGTGCCCCCGGTTCCCGCCGAGGCACCCTCTGGCTCGTGCTCGCCGCCCTCGGTGTGGTGGTGGTGGGCTTCGTCGTCCTGTTCCTGCCACGCGACGGGATCGCGCCGCCGGTGGCGTCGGTGTCGCCCTCGGCGACCTCGGCGGCGGCGGACGACCGGACGTTCGCCAAGCCGCAGACGTGGGAGCAGTTCCGCCCTGCTTTCCACCTGACTCCGGCGCAGCACTGGATGAACGATCCGCAACGACCGGTGCTCATCGACGGCGTGTGGCACCTCTACTACCTGTACAACGCGGACTACCCCGAGGGCAACGGCACGGCGTGGCATCTGGCGACGTCCTCGGACATGCTCACGTGGAAGAACCAGGGCGTGGCGATCGAGAAGTACCGCAACGGTCTCGGCGACATCCTCACCGGCAGTGCGGTCGTCGACGAGCGGAACACGGCCGGCTTCGGTGCCGGTGCCATCGTGGCGATCACCACGCAGCAGAGCGACGGCGTGCAGCGGCAATCGTTGTTCACCTCCACCGACGGGGGCGTCACGTTCCACAACTACGAGGGCAACCCCATCATGGACAATCCCGGTGCCCGTGACTGGCGCGACCCCAGAGTCGTATGGGACGACGCACATCAGCAGTGGGTCATGGTGCTCGCCGAGGGCGAGCGGCTGGGGTTCTACACCTCGTCCAATTTGCGCGAGTGGACGTACGTATCCGACTTCGTGCATACCGGGGACGGGCTCCTGGAGTGCCCCGACTTCTTCGAGATGCTCGACCCCACCACCGGACGCCGCACCTGGGTGCTGGGTGCCAGTGCCGACGCGTCCGGTTCGGGAGGACCGACGGGGTTCGCCTACTGGACAGGATCGTGGGACGGGCAGCGGTTCTCCACCGACGATCAGCGGCCGCAGTGGCTCGACGGCGGTGCCGACTTCTACGCCGCCGTGACCTGGGACGATCCCCGCGACGGCGACAGAGGGCGGCTGGAGCGCCGATTCGCTCTCGGCTGGGTGAACAACTGGGCCTACGCGCGAGAGCTCCCCGGCGGACAGTGGCAGGGGGGATCGCTCTCAACGACGCGCGAACTCACGCTGCGCGAGGTCGATGGGCGCCCGACCCTGCTGTCACGCCCGGTTGCCGCGCTCGACGCGCAAGAGGGCGCGCGCGCGACGGCGAGTCCGATGACGATCGAGCCCGGTGCGCTCGTCCCGCTCCCGGCGCAGCCGTCGACGCCTGCGTACCGCTTCCGCGCGACCGTGTCGGCGCCCCACGGGGGAGAAGTGCGATTCCGGTTCGGGTCGACGGACTCCGCATACGTCACGGTCGGGTACAACGCGGATGCGGGGGTGATCTTCCTGGATCGCCGCACCGACCTGGTCGCCGACGACATGCCGCAGGCCTATCACGCGGTGCACACCGCACCGGTCTCCGTGGACGGGACAGTCACGCTGGACGTACTCGTGGACGCCTCCTCCGTCGAGGTGTTCACCGGTGACGGTCGTGCCTCGCTCACCGAGGCCGCGTTCGTGGACGGGGGCGCCGGCATCACCGGTGAAGCGGTGGGGTCGACGATTCACGTCCGCGACGTCTCCGTCAGCCCGATCGCGGTCAACGACCCGAACGCCCGGTGACGGCGAGGTGGGTCCGCGGCCGCGCGGTGCACGGGGCGGCCGCGGACTCACGAGGTCCAGCCGTGGCGGAGCGCCACCGGCAGAGGGTCCTCCTGCTCGACGGATGCCGCGGCATCCGACATCCTCGCCACCAGGACCTCGACCGCACGGGCGGCCATGAGCTCGATCGGCTGGCGCACGGTGGTCAGTCCCGGCACCGCCGTGTGCAGGGCGGCGGATCCGTCGTATCCGACGATGCGGAGGTCGTCCGGTACGCGGCGACCGGTCTTGCGCGCCCAATCCAGCGCCATGAGCGCGGTCACGTCGTCGCTGGCGAAGATTCCGTCACACGGATGCGTGGTCAACCAGGTCTCGATCGCGGCGCGGCGCTCGTCGAGCGAGACGTCGAACCCGTATGCCATGACCCGCGGCTCCAGCCGGTGGGCGATCATGCGTTCGCGATAGGCCGCGGCGCGCTCGTTGCCGGGGTGATCGGTGGCCGTCACGTGCACCGCCGAGCGTGAACCGCGCGCGATGAGGTGCTCCGTGGCGAGGAGGCCGCCGGTGCGGTTGTCGCTGCGAATCGTCGGGATCTGCGCGCCCAGGCGGCGGTCGATCGCGACGATCGGCAGATCGGCACGCTCGTATCCGGTGACATCCCGGTTGTGGGTGGACGAGATGATGCCGTCCACCCGGTTGCCCTGCAGGAGGTCGAGGTACCTCTCCTCGCGCTCGGGCGTGTTGTGGCAGTCGCACAGGAGCATCTTGTAACCGCGTGTCGCGAGGGCGCCCTCGACGTGTGTCGCCAGTTCGCCGAAGAACGCGTCGGCGACCGTGGGCACGATGAGTCCCACGAGCGCGGACCGCTGACCGATCAACGAGCGCGCGATCTCGTTCGGGCGGTATCCCAGCTCGGCGACGGCGTTCTCGACGCGACGGCGGATGTCGTCGCTGAGGTAACCCCTGTTGTTCAACACCCGCGAGGCGGTCGCGACCGAGACCCCGGCGCGTGCGGCGACGTCCTGCAGTTTCGGTCGGTTCATGGAGGGCTCACGGATCGGGTCGGAAGAAGCATGTTCTCTCGACGCTATCCCACCCGCGGAGCGCTCGACGCGGTGCCTTCCCCCGTGCTCGGGCGTGCGCCCACGATGACGTCGACGAGCGTGAGCATGTCGTCGGCGGCGAAGGCCTCGCGACTGAGCGCGCGCAGGATCACCGCACCGAGCAGGGCGTCGGCGGCGGCATCGAGCCGGGGGCCGCTCGCGCCGCTCATCGCCTGGGACAGTCGGAGCATGAGGGGCGCGGCGAGGATTTCGGCGCGTAGGCGACGACCGGTCTCAGCGTTTCCCGCGGCCGCAGCGATGAAGGAGTGCAGCAGCCCCTCGCCGTCGGGGCTCGATCGAAGGGAGAACAGCTCATCCAGCCAGGTGGCAAGATCTGCGCGCGCATTGCCCGTGTCGGGTGGTTCGCGCCGCCCGCCGAGCAGGTGCCCCTCGAGGATGGCCTCGGCGATCACGTCGCCCTTGCTCGGCCACCAGCGATAGATCGTCTGCTTGCCGACTCCCGCCTCTCGGGCGATTCCCTCCATCGTGAGGTGGTCGTAGCCGCGTTCGGCGAAGAGCGACGCGGCTGCCCGGAGGATCGCCAGGCGCGCGGCTTCGCTGCGGATGGGTCCACTGCGCGGAAGAGCCATGTCACACATTCTCGGGGATAGGCGGCAAAGTCTAGACGAGACGGTGCGTGTTATCTTTTTTGGACTGGTCGGAGCCGACGGTGCTCGTCCGCGTGCACTGCACGAGGGAGAACCAATGGCTGAATTACTGCACCGCCTCGGAACGTTCGCGGCTCGCCGCGCCTGGACGGTGATCATCGCCTGGGTCGTCGTCCTCGGCATCGTGGGGGGAGGCTTCCTCGTCGGTTTCAAGGGGCTCAGCTCGAGCTTCGACGTCCCGGGCACGGCATCCGGTGATGTCATCGCCAAGCTCCAGGAGGAGCTGCCGGACTTCAGCGGGGCGTCCGGGACCGTCGTGTACCGCACCACCGACGGCTCGGCGTTGACCGACGAGCAGAAGAGCGCCATCAGCGCGCTCGCCGCGTCGGCGGGCGATCTGCCCGACGTTGCGCGCGTCACGGACCCCTTCGCGACACAGCAGCTGCTCGACGAGCAGCGGCAGCAGGTCGTGGACGGTCGGCAGCAGCTCGCCGACGCTCGCGCCCAGGCGGAGTCGGGCCAGCAGCAGCTCGACGCCGGCGCGGCGCAGCTTGAACAGGGGCAGCAGCAGCTCGACGCCGGGCGCGCGCAGATCGAGGCCGCACCTCTCCCCGCAGCCCAGAAGCAGGCGCAGCTCGACGCGCTGGACGAGCAGCAGGCCCAGCTCGACCAGCAGCGCACGGCTCTCGAGCAGCAGCAGGCGCAGGTCACCGACGGCCTCGCGCAGGTCGACGCGCAGCAGGTCCAGCTCGACGAGGGCGCCGAACTCCTCTCGTTCGCGGATGCCATCCGCTTGGTCTCCTCCGACGGATCGACCGCGATCGTGAACGTGTCGTTCGACAAGCCGCGTTTGGAGCTTCCGGAGGCGTCGAAGGAGGCCGTGGTCGAGCACTTCACCGCCGACGGCGTCGCCGGCGCGGACGTCGCCTTCAATACCGAGATCTCGCAGGGCGTCCCGGAAATTCTCGGTGTCGGCGAAGCGATCGGCGTCGCGATCGCCGCGATCGTCCTCGTCGTCGTTCTCGGTTCGCTTCTGGCGGCCTCGTTCCCGATCATCACCGCGCTGATCGGCGTCGCCATCGGCGCGATGGCGACGCTGTCGTTCTCCGGCCTCGTGCAGATGGCCTCGGTCACCCCGATTCTGGGCGTCATGCTCGGGCTCGCGGTCGGCATCGACTACGCGCTCTTCATCCTCTACCGCCACCGCCGACAGCTCATCCACGGCTCGAGCGTCGTCGAGTCCATCGGTCTCGCCAATGGCACCGCGGGCAACGCCGTCGTCTTCGCGGGCACCACGGTCATCGTCGCCCTCCTCGCGCTGAACATCACCGGTATCCCGTTCCTCGGCCTCATGGGAACAGCGGGGGCGGTGAGCGTTTTCGTCGCCGTTCTCATCGCCGTGTCGCTGACGCCGGCCCTCCTGGGGCTCGCGGGCATGCGCATTCTCAGCCGACGGGCCCGCGCTCGCGCCACGGCGGCCGCCGCCACGGCGGAGCCTCCGCGACGCGACGCGCGTGCCATGCCGATCGACGTCGCCGAGCGCCCCCGCCGTGCCGCGCGCGCGGAGACCGGTCCGGTCGCGACGCCGGACGGTCCCGTCCGCGCGATGTCCACCGTTCGTGCCGTCGTGACGATGGTCGTCGCCACCGCGGCCCTGCTCGTGGTGGCCATCCCCGCCCTGTCGATGCGCCTCGGTCTTCCCGACGGCGGGTCCGAAGCGGAGGACTCGACGGCGTACCAGGCTTTCACCTGGACGCAGGATGCCTTCGGCGCCGGGGCCAACGCACCGTTGCTCGTCACCGCCGGTCTTCCCGCGGGCACGTCGGAAGCCGACGTGCAGGGATTGCAGCTCGATGTCGCCCGTGAGCTCTTCGCGCAAGACGATGTCGTCGCGGTCGCTCCGGTCGCCGTCTCCGACGATCGCACCCTCGCCGCCTTCCAGGTCATCCCGCAAGAGGGGCCCAACGCCGTGTCGACCGAGCAGCTGGTTCGACAGCTGCGGAGCCTGCCCCCGGTGGACGGCGACATCGCGCTCGGCGTCGCCGGAGCCGCCGCGATCAACATCGACATCTCGGAGGGGCTCGCCGAGGTGCTGCCCATCTATCTCGTCGTGGTGGTCGGCCTGTCCTTCCTCATCATGGTCGCGGTGTTCCGTTCGCTGCTGGTGCCGCTGCTCGCCACAGCGGGCTTCGTGCTCTCGCTGTTCGCCACGTACGGCGCCGTCACGGCGGTCTTCCAGTGGGGATGGCTCGGCGCCCTCCTCGGCGTCCACAACCCGGGACCGATCCTGAGCTTCCTGCCGGTGATCCTCGTCGGCATCCTGTTCGGACTCGCGATGGACTACCAGTTGTTCCTCGTGACCGGCATGCGCGAGGCGTGGGCTCACGGCGCGTCGCCGCGGTCGGCGGTCGCCCAGGGGTTCCGCGCCGGTCGGACCGTGGTGACGGCCGCCGCGGTCATCATGATCGCGGTGTTCTCGGGCTTCATCGCCTCAGACTCGGTGATCATCAAATCCATGGGTCTGGGGCTCGCCCTCGGGGTGCTCTTCGACGCGTTCATCGTGCGCATGCTCCTCGTCCCGGCGATCATGCACGTCCTCGGCGGAGCCGCGTGGTGGCTGCCGCGCTGGCTCGACCGCATCATCCCCAACGTCGATGTCGAGGGCGCGGCGCTCGAGCGTCGGCATCCCGTCCACCGCGGCGATTGAGCATGGCGACCGGGGTGCGCAAGCCCCGGCTCCTCGCCAGGGGCAGAGAGAAAACTGCCTGTCATACCGTTTCTGAGGAGGACGACGATGACTGACCGCGAAGAGACCCAGGACGCCCCCGTCATGGACGGCGCCACCGAGGCCGCGCCCGAGGAGAAGAAGCAGGGCGCGAAAGAGCAGCGTGCGGCGGATGCCGCCGTCGAGGACGACGTCCGCAGCATCCGCGCCTACGGCGAGGACCGCTGAGCACGATGTGAGTGAGGCGGCGGCCCCCGCCCGGAGCCACGTGGGGGAGAGGCTCAACGGACGGGGGTCGTCGCGCGCGCCGAGAAAAGGCGCATCCGCGCCGGCGATGCCGGGGCTGGGTGTGTAAGACGCTACGCCTCTCGGGCGCCGAACGGCCGGGATTCAGCCAACTCGTAGGCGGCGCCGCGCGACCTCACGGCCGGGCGGCGCCGTCGTCTCAACCGTCGCCGTCGGTCGAGATCTCGCTGGCCGCGATGGCATCCGCGTAGGTGCGGATGTCCGGACCCGGCTCGTAGTCGATGAAGCGGTCCTTGATTCGCGCATTGATCTGCGCGAAGGCCTCGTCCGACGTGATCTGATCGTTGTCCCGGGCGATCGCCACCACGGCATCGCGCAGGACGCGGTCAGCGTCGTCGAGGATCTTCTGTCGGGCGGGCTCGTTCCAGCGGATGTCAGAGGTGTCCATGCCGTGACTCTAGGGATGCGCGGTTTCTTGTCGCCGTCGGTTGCGATCGAACGACGCGTGTGCGTGCGTCACGGACACGTTCCGGCCCGGCCGACAACCCGTGCACGCCGAGGAACCGGGTGACGCAGGATGAGGGGATGACGTCGGATGCCACTGCCCCGCCCACGCTGCTGCGGAACGGGGTGTGGTGGGCGCAGGACTACCTCTATGCCGCCGTCGCTCAGGCTCGAGCCCTGACCGGTCGAGGTCGCCCCGACGCGCTGCTCGGGGGCGAGGGGGTCCCGGTGGTGCTGGTTCCGGGGATCTACGAGACCTGGCGATTCCTCGAGCCCCTCGCGCGGGTGCTCCACGGCCGAGGGCACCCGGTGCACACGGTCTCCGAGCTCGGCGGGAATCGCCGACCCATCCGGGAGTCGGCGGAGCGCGTTGCCCGCTTGTTGACGGACCGTGACCTCGATGACGCCGTCCTGGTCGCCCACAGCAAGGGCGGGCTGATCGGCAAGCACGTGATGGCCTTCCATCCGGCTGGGCGGCGCGTGCGGGCGATGGTGGCCGTGGCGACGCCCTTCGGCGGGTCCCGGTACAGCCGACTCATGCCGACGCCGTCGCTTCGCGCCTTCCGTTCCGGCGACGCCACCATGCGGGCTCTCGCCGACGCCGCTGCCGTGAATACGCGCATCGTCTCGGTCTACGGCGCCTTCGACCCCCATATCCCGGAGGGCAGCGAACTCGCCGGTGCACGAAACGTGCGCCTGGAAAGCGGCGGGCACTTTCGCGTCCTCGCTGACCCGCGGGTCATCGCCGAAGTCGTGCGCGTGGCCGAGTGAGGCTGTCGCTGCCTGCGCCGGCTCAGGCCAACAGCACACTCCCGGAGTGATCGTCCCTGGTCAGCCCATCGGAGGCGACGGCCGTGACCTCGATGTCCTCGAGGACGGCCGCGCCGGAGAGTGTCGTGAGGAACGCGGTGTCGGCGGCGTCTCGACCGGTGGCGATGCGCACGTAATCGGCACGTGGAGCCAGTCGCGTGGCATCCACGACCTCCCACCGTCCCTCGACGAAGCCTTCGACGACCGCATGGAAGTCCATGGGGCTGAGGCCAGGTGCGTACACCGAGACGAGTCGGGCGGGGATGCCCACGGCCCGCAAGAACCCGGTGGTCAGATGCGCGTAGTCGCGGCAGACCCCTTGGCGAAGCAGAAGCGTCTGGATAGCCGTGTCGGTGGGACCGCTGGAGCCCGGCGTATAGGAGAGGTGCGTCGCCACCCACTCCGCAATCGTGCGGATGCTCTCGCGAGGGCTGGCGTCGCCGAACCAGGCGAGAGCGGTGGCGGCGAGCTCGTCCGACGGCACGAACCGGCTGGGGCGGAGGTAACGCAGCGTATCGGCGACCGTGGATGCCGCGGGCTGCTGCGGGGGGCTCGTCTCGGCCTGGTAGGTCACGAGGACGTCCCCGACGGGAAGCGTCGCGCGGTGAAGCCGGGTTCCCTGCGCGTCCGGAATCTCCTCGACCTCCAGGGCGCGTCCCCCGACGGTGATGGACAGGTCTTCGGTGCGGGCCCACCCCTCCGCGACGGCGAGGGAGAACACCGCGTCCGCCTCGCTTTCGACGCGCAGGGAGAGCCGCGCCCCGACCATGGCGTTCACGCGGCGACATCCGGCGTGGCGGTTGCGGGGCGTGCCCGGTCGCCGTCGACCGTGTTGACCGCCGCGCACATGCGTTCGAGGAACGCGGTCACGGCCACCGCCTCGTCCTCGGTCATGCCGTGGGTGGCGCTCATCATGTGGGCGTGCATGACGCCGAGGATCTCACGCATGTCGTCCTCGGCGTGCGGGGTTGCCGAGACGAGGATCTTGCGGCGGTCGCGGGGATGCGGTGTGCGCTGGAGATGCCCTGTCTTCTCGAGACGGTCCAAGAGCGCGGTCATCGACGCCGTCGACACCCCGAGGTAGCGCGAGAGGTCCACCGGGGTGACATCGGCATGGTGCCGAGACCGTCGCGTAAGAAATCGCAGAACGAGCAATTCGTTCTCGCTCATGGCCATCGAGGTCTGGGTCCTCCGCCGCATGGACATCTCAGCGGCGCGATACGCGCGGAGGGCCCCCATGACGCGTGCGCCGCGAGCGTCCTCGACGCTGTCCGAATACCAGTAGGACGGGGGACCCGCGATGTGTTCGGTCATGAAGCCCTTTCGAAACGGACTGATATCTCGCTTGCCTATTCGCTAGTCTACCTAGTAAGTTCGACCGCAAGCAACGAGGAGAGGGAAACATCATGGCCAAGCTGTTCTACGGAACCACCCCCGAGCCCATCGAGATCGATGACCGGATGCTGGCGCATGTCAAGGTCGTGGTTGCTACCAAGTTGCGGCGCGGCGAGAGCTTCACCCTCTCTTGGACCCACCGTGCGGACGAACCGACGGGGCGCTCGACCATCTGGCTCCAGCCGGCGATCCCGCTGCGATTCGTCTTCGACTCCGAGCAGCCGGAAGCGCTCGACCAGGACCTTCTGAAGCGTCTTGCCAACGACGCGAACTCGTCTCGCGGACTGAGCCTGGACGTGACGGTCGAACAGAAGACGGTGTCGGCGCCCGCCGGAGCCCCGGTCCGTTCTGCGGCCCGTCGGTCGCTGGTGCGCGCCGCGTGAACCCCGCGGTGCAGTGGGACGTCCCCACCGAGCCCCTCTCGATCATCGTGCTCGAAGGAGTCGAAGACGTCACTGCGGCGTGACTCCGTCGACCTTCCGAGCACGCTTCTCGCGTGCTCTTCCTTCTCGGCGGACGAACAAGATCCCGGCCGCAAAGAGCAGGCAACCGGTCACGATGAAGAAGAGTTTGATCGCGACGTGCGTGTCCGCCGGCAGGAACAAGGTCGGCGCGGCGAAGACGAAGGCGGCGAGAGCACTGAAGAGGACCCCCAGGGGGAACCGGTTCTGCCGTCTCATCGCACCTCCCAGCACGGTCTGTTCTTCAGCCTAGATCGGGACCCGTCTCGTGTTGTGGCGATTCGAGGTTGGACTCGGGCCGCGAGCAGGGGTGCAGGGCGATCGTCCTCACTCGTCGTCGGTGCGGGTCGACGGGTCCGACTGCTCGCGGGTTTCCTCTCTGGCCGCGGTCACCTCGGATTGCTCGGAGCCGCTGGCGGGGGCGCCCTCTTCGGCGTCGACGCCCGACGATCCGTCCCGTGCCGCCGTCCGCAGCAGTTCGTTCATCTCGGCCATGAAGCTGCCCACCTGCTGCTGCTGCCAGCGGAGGTCGCGGCTGCGGTCCTCGGCGTCGCGGAGAACGGATGCCGCATGCTCCGTGATCTTGTCGGCGATCCGTTGCGCTCGATCCCGCGATCCGTCCAGAATCTCTCGAGCGCGCACATGGGCGCTCGCCTCGGTCTGCTGAGCCTGCGCACGCGCGAGCCGCTCGTAATCGTCGGCGCGAGCCGAGATGCGCCGCGCGTGCTCGAGGGCGGCCGCGACCTGATCGCTGGCATCGGCCGTGATGCGCTCCGCGTGTGCGACGGCCTGGTTGTGCAGGACGAGGAACTCCTGCTGCGCCTCGTCCTGTCGACGAGTCAGCGACTCCTCGAACTCGAGCACCCGGGCGGTCATCTCTCGCACGTCACGTTCTGCCTTGGCGCGAAGATCGCCGGTCTCGCGCGACACCAGGGAGCGCAGCGCCGCGGCGCCCTTCTCGGCCTCGGTGCGGATAGCGACCGCCTCCCGTTCAGCCTGGGCAACCTTCTCGGCGGCGTGTGCTCCTTCGCGCTCCAGGCGTGCGATGTGGGCCGTCGACTCCGTCTCGATGCGCAGGCGCACCTGATCGGCGTCGTGCTGCGCTTCCGCTCGGAGCCGGTTCTGATCCGCCACGGCCTCTTCGCGAATGGCGGCGGCTTCGTCGTGGGCGCCGGCGAGCAGTCGCTCCGCCTGTGCGACGGCGTTCTGCACCAGCACGGCCGCCTGTTCCTCAGCGACGCGGAGAATGGCGTCGAAATGTTCGCGACCGCGCTGGGGATCGTCGTCGTCGCGCGTGGCGAAGTCGTCGGAGAGGGCATGCACCTGGGCTTCCGCGTCGGCTGCGCGGGCGGAAGCCGCGCGCAGCTGCTCCTGCAGACCCGCCACCTCCTCGGCATACCTCCGTGCCGACTCCTCGAGCTCCGTATCGTGCTCTGCGCGCTGCTGCGCGAACATCGCCTCGGCTCGTCGCTTGGCGTCGTGCGTGTCGTCGGTCGCCTTGCGAACGCGTTCCGCCAGCTGCCGGATCGCGTCGTCGACGGCTTCTCGGTCGTATCCACGGAAGCCGATGGGGAACACGGTGGCGTTCTCCGTGTCGCCGGTCGCGGAGAGCAGCTCGTCGAGGAGCTCATCGGTTCCGCCGGCATCTCTCTCATCGGCGCGACCATTCACACGAGACTCGCCGGAGAACTCTCGGTCGTCAGTCACTGTCATCCTCCTCGAGTGTCACGTCCGGTCGGACGCGCCCCCCGATTCAACCGCACGCATCCTGTGTGGTTCGGGCCTGGGAGGAAGTTCTAAGGGGATGCGCGGCCGCGAGCCGGGTGCCGTGGCATCGGGGCCGCGCATCCATGAAGAGCGACCGAGTCGGAAGAGGGTGCTTGGGGGAGAACCACTCGTCGATCGCTCAGGACGAGACTCGCACGCGGGGCTTCTCGGGTGCGCAAGGACGGGGTTTTCTCACCCGAGGATTCGCCCGGTCGGGCTGTGCTGTCGACGATGGGCGGTGCGCCGGACTCTTGCGGGCGATCGGCGGAGAACGGGCAGAGTCCGGCTCGCGTGCGGCCCCCCGGCACGCATGCGACCCCCGGACCCTGCCCGCACCATCAGCTTCCGCCGTGCCGGGCACCACTCTTTTCGGGGCCTGGGGGAAATCACCTGGTTGCCGTCGTCGACTCATCCCTCGCCCACCCGGCGACGCGATGGGCGCACGGTACTCTTGCGTGGCCCCTCACGACGCGCGGAGATCGAGATGACCCAGACGACAGAGCGACCCGCGCAGACCCCTCGTCGTGTTCGCTCTCGACGCGAGCGGGCCGTCATCCTCGCGACATCGGGCTCGCTCGCCGCGTTTGCGAGCGCCGGACTGATCTGGCTGAGCCGCTTCTGGGAACCGACGGTTCATTACGTCAGTCAGCTCGGCGCGACAGGGATGCCGACGGCCCCGGTGTTCAACCTGGCTCTGCTCCTCCTCGCCGTCGCGACGATCCTCGTGGACCGAGCGGTGGCAGGCAGCGCGCGGCCCTATCGCGTGGGCTGGCCGGTAGCCGCCACCCTGGTCGCATGCGGGTGCTGCTTCGCCCTGGCATCCGTCGTGACGTGCTCGCCCGGGTGCCCCGTACCGTTCACCCCTGGCGCTCTCCCGCAGGACCTCGTCCACATCACCTCCGCCGTCACGGGGTTCGTGCTGGCCATCGTCGCCATGGGACAGGTCGCGGCGCTTCGCCGTCGCCCGTGGATGCGAGGGGCGAGCATCGCGACCCTCGTCGCGGTCGGGGTCTCCTCTTTCACCGGTGCCATGATCGCTCTGTTCCGGGGCGACACCGTGCTGGGCGGCAATCTCGAATTCACCGCGGCCACCCTCGCGATCGCGTGGTTCGGAGTGTTCGGACTCCAGGTCGCAGGAGACGAGCGAGCGGCAGCGGCGGACGTCGAGGCGCCGTCCCCGGCGATCTGACCGGGTGAGGGCCGCACGTCCTCGTGGCGGTCGCCCCTGTTCGCGCTAGCGTGAGTCTGTGAACCGGCGGCTGATGTGGCGCATCCTCGGATGGGTGGCTCCCCTCCTCGCCCTGCTCGTCGTGCTCTCCGTTCTTCGGGGAGCGGGCGTGCCGTTGACCGTTCCGGGTGTCCTGATCACGCTGGTGCTTCTGCTGGTCGTGCGTTTCGTCGTCGTGCGAGCCCGTCGTGGCACCGGTCGTCGGTGACGACAACCGGTGCCACGACAGTGTCATCCCTCGTGTTCGTTCTCGATCAGACCCCAGGCGTGCGCGGCCCGGATCGCGCTGGCCCGGTCGGAGACCTCAAGCTTGCGGTAGAGGCTCTGCAGCTGCGTCTTGACCGTGTTCGGTGACACCACGAGGATTCGGGCGATATCGGCAATGGTCGACGCGGGGGTCAGATGCGCCAGAACGACCTGCTCGCGCTTCGTGAGGTGAGGAACGCTCACGGACGAGGCGAAGAATGAATCGCGAGCGAGGATGCGCTCTCGCGCCGCACCGGACAACGCACGCAGGACGGTCGCCCGATCCTCGGGGGCCACAGCGCTCCACGGGCTCCACAGATCGTACCGGTTGCTGATCGCCTCCGCTCGCTGAGCGGTACTGCGTTGCGCCGCCGAACCGTTCAATCGAATGTCAGCGACGATGCTCACGATCATGCTCTCGAGCGAGGCGCGTGGAGAGGATTCCTGATGGATACCCCACCGCACGCTCATGACGTAGGCCTCGTGAGCGCGACCCGCGTAGAGCTGTGAGAGCGCGATGGCGGGGGCCGTTGCCGAGGACAGACCGAACGGTCCCTCGAAAAGGGCCAACGCCTTCCTCGCCTGCCGGAGCGCGATGAGCACCTTGGCCCGCGCCGTCAGCATCTGCGTGGACTGGAAGTGCGACGGGGGCGTGCTGCGCGCCCGCGCGCTCCAGGAGCGCAGCATGCCCAGCGCGTCGGGCGCCGCCCCGGACAGGAGGAACGCGAGGGCCTGCGCCGACGCGGCGTACGGCCAGAGTTCGCGCGCGGACGCGGTGGCGGGGATCGCCTCCAGCAGGGTGCGCGCGGCATTCGCGTCTCCTCCTTCGAGCGCCAGCCACGCGATAGCGAGACGGATGGTCTCTCCCCACGGAGTCTCCACCCAGCTGTCCGTCCGCGTGCTGTCGACGACCGACTCCGCGGCGCGGACGTCGCCCTCCAGCAATGCGATGACGGCGAGGACCCCGCGTGCGCGGGTGCGTTGCGCCGGGGGAGCCATCCGCTCGACCTGCCCGATGGCCAGGGACGCGTCCCGGAGTCGGCCCATGGCGAAGTGCGTCATCCCGACCTGGTACCACCCCTCCATCGTCACGTTCATGCTCAGGTCGTGACGACGGCGAAGTGCGTCGATCAGAAGCGTTGCGGAGTCTGTGGCGAGGGCGAATCGTCCGGCCGCCCGGAGGAGGCTCACGCGCAGGATGAGACCCTCCACATTGTTGTGCGCGGCCGTCTTGGCATCCGGCAGTTTGCCCAGAGCGCTGACGACCGCGACCGGCGCCTCCGGGGATGCCGCGGTCTCCGGGTCGAGGGCGAGCAGCGTTTCGATGACGATCGGTTCATTGGTCGCGTGGGAGCGGAGCACGGCGACCAGAGATCGAAAGATCTCCGCGTCCCGCGCCCAGATCTCGGCTCCCGACGACCGGAGAACGGATGCCAACGTCCCCCAGTGCCCGGCATCGGCGGCGAGCTGCGCGGCACGAAGCGGTTCGCCGGCGGAGACGAGGTGATCGAGCAGGCGCAGCCGCGCGCGTTCGACCAGCTCGGGCCGGCGGCTCTCGATCTCTCGGAGCCACTGTGCCCGTACGGGCTCTGCCAGCACGAGGCGTGTCGAGCTCGGCCAGACGAAGCCCGCATCCTGCAGCTCGCTGAGGAGCTGTTGCGTCGTCCCCATCGTCGGGTCGATGCCGATCGCGTCGGCGAGGTCGACGTTGACGAAGGGCGCGACGGCGAGCAGCCGCACTTCATCGGAGACAGGTGCGGTCAGGTTCTTCTCCATGTCGCCGGCCAGCGACTGGCGCGCATACTCGGCGATGGCCTCGGCCTCCCCCTGTGTGCGAAGCGAGAGCCCCTCGAGGCGCAGGCGTGAGCTGGCGAGCTGCGCAAGTGCAGGCCACCCGTGGGTTCGCTGGCTCAGGACGTCGAGAGCCGTGTCGCTCACCTCGACGCCGTTCAGCTCGAGCACCAAGGCCAGTTCCTCCCGCGACATCAGAAGGTCGGCGGGTGGGAGCACATGCACGTCGAATTCGAGCGCCACCAGGGGGCTCTCCAGACGGGTGACGTGCCGTGTGGCGACGACGACGCGGAGATCTGCGTCCGCCCGCAGCAGGTCCAGGACGTGCTCGGACGCGAGCCCCGAGCCGTCGGAGAGATTGTCGACGAGCAGGACGTGCTGGGCCGGGCCCTCGCGAAAGGCCTCGGACACCCTCTCGAGAAGTTCGGGGGACGTCTGTGCCGCGTCGATGAGCTGGACGCCCGTGTCGGCGTCATCGGCCAGGGCGGTGGCGAACTGGCGGAGGAGCGACGTCTTCCCCACGCCGGCGGGTCCCCGCAGGAGCACGACGTCGCTCGTCACGGCGTCCCGTAGCTTCGCGACCGTGTCGCAGCGGGGGGTCCAGAACTTACTCGCGCGTCGCGAGGCGCGCGCGAGGGAGGGTGAGGTGTCCAGGTCGATCAGCATCGTCTATCTCCAACTCGGTAACCGTCGGCCCCTCCCTTCGTGGCGGGGAAGGGGCCGGAGTACGGCGTGGTGGGCACGCACTGCTGATCCTTGGGGGGAATCGACCCGAGCCCCGGCGCGGAAGGGGCTCTTTCATCCCTGCCGTCATCCCCTCGTCACCCTCTCGGCATCACCCTCCCGTGTCCCGAGCAGAGTTCTCGCAAGCTGCGTTCGGACTCATCTCGCCCTCCCTCGGCGAGACGAAGGGGGTCGGACCGCGCCCGGCGCGTGTGCCTATGCTGCGTGCGGCTCGGCGTCCCGTCGTCGGCCGTGCGAAAGGCGGAAACGAGTGGACATGCAACGGGTGGTTCGCGTTCTGCGGGTCTATTGGAAGGCGATCGTCGCGCTCATCATCGTGGGCGGACTCGCCGGCCTCGGGTGGAGCGCGCTACAGCCACGGGTGTACACCGCTGACGCGAGTGGTTACGTGGCGGCGGTGGCATCGGACAACTCCACCGGCGCCGCGCTCGCCGGGGATCAGTTGGCACTGTCGAAGGTCAAGTCGTTCATCGACATGGGGTACTGGCGAAGCGTGGCCGAAGCGGCCCGGCAGGAACTGGGCATCCCGGACAGTCCGGAATCGCTCGTGCAGCGCATCCGCGTTTCGAACCCCGTCGACACGGTCAACGTGCGTGTCGAGGCGACGGGCCCGACACCGGAGTCGGCACGAGACCTCGCGGAGGCCTGGATTCGAGGGATGACGAAAGAGGTCGGCGAACTTCAGTCCGGTGGCTCGGGGGAAGGCGCGGTACGACTGGTGGCCGGAGACTCGGCACGACTGCCGACCTCCCCCTCGTCTCCCAACGTGCGTCTGAACGTGGCGCTCGGTGCGACCGCCGGCGCGGTACTGGGCATCGTGTTCGCTCTCGTGCGACGAACGTTCGACCGCAGGCTCCGGTCCGCACGGGACATCACCGACGCCGTGGACGCCTCCGTCGTCGGGGTGCTGCCGGTCGACAAGGAACTGGCCTCGGGGCGAGCCGTGTTCTCTTTCGACGACATCAGAGACGGTCGCGGATCGTTCGCGCACAAGGAAGCCATGCGCGAGTTGCGCACGAACCTCCAGTACGTCGACGTCGACCACCCCGCCAAGATCATCGTCATCACCAGCCCGCTCCCGGGTGACGGTAAGTCCACGACGGCGGCCAACCTCGCGGTCAGCATCGCGGCGACCGGCCAGACCGTGATCCTGATCGACGCGGATATGCGACGCCCGGTCCTCGGCGGCATGTTCGGTTTCTCCGATGACGTCGGTCTGTCCGATGTGCTCGCGGGACGTGCGCAGATCGAACAGGTCGCGCACCAGGTGGATGAGCGCGGGCACCTCTTCGTGGTCGCCGCAGGCCGGACCCCACCCAACCCGAGTGAGATGGTGGGATCGCAACGGATGCAGCAGCTCGCCCAGAAGCTGTCCGAGGACATGATCGTCGTCGTCGATTCTCCGCCGACTCTCGCGGTGGCCGATGCCGCCGTGATCGCGAGCTGGGCGGACGGGGCGGTGCTGGTGGTCACCGCGGGGCGTACGACGGATGACATGCTCACGCGCGCGACCGGGAACATCGACAAGACACACGGTCGTCTTCTGGGCGTGGTGCTGAATCGGGTGCCCCTGCGGGGTGCGGACTCGGCCTACTACGGCGCCCAGTACGGGGGGTACTACGGATACGGCTATGGGATGCCGGGGCGTCGGCGCGGCCGGTGGCAGCGGTGGTTCGCTTGGTCGAAGAAGAAGAGCGCGGTCATCGACACCGAGGGGGAGGAGCCCGGTCCGCGTCGGCGATCCAGCCTCCCGCCGGACAACGTCAGTGGATTGCGGACCCTGTCGCAGAGACGGATCTCGGAGCGCAAGTCGGGTGACGCGGTGGGTGAAGAGATGATGGATGCCGAGCTGGTGACGGAGCCGTCATCGGGGGCTGCGGCTCCCCGGCAACGCCGACGTCGAAGCTGACGCGGGGACGAAGAAGGGCGCCGACTCGGAGGAGTCGGCGCCCTTCGTCGTCCCCGGATCAGTGTGCGGTGTCTCCGGGGGCGACGACGGCCTTGAAGGTCCGCGCCAAGATCGCGATGTCGCCGACGAGCGACCAGTTCTCGACGTAGAGGAGATCCAGTCGGATCGCGTCGTCCCAGGCGAGAGCAGATCGACCGCTGACCTGCCACAGGCCGCTCATCCCCGGCCGGACGATGAGTCGGCGCCGTGCGTCGTCGTCGTAGAACGCCACTTCGGCGTCGCGCTGGGGCCGCGGGCCGACGAGGCTCATGTCTCCCCGCAGGACATTGAACAGTTGAGGCAGCTCGTCCAGCGAGTACTTCCGTAGCCAGCGGCCGACCGGCGTGATGCGCGGGTCGTCGTGGATCTTGAACAACGGGGTTCCGTCTCGCCCCTGCTCGGCGAGGAGTTCGTGCAGGCGCGCGTCGGCGCCGTCGATCATCGAGCGGAACTTCAGCATGCCGAAGTGGACGCCTCCCTGGCCGACGCGCTCTTGGCGGTACAGGACGGCGCCTGGGCCTGACAGTCGAACCAGCAGGGCCAGTGCCAGCAGCACGGGGGAGAGGAGCAGGATCAGCAACGACGAGCCGGCGACGTCGAAGGCGCGCTTCAGGAATTTCTGCTTGGTCGAGTACTGGGGGGTCTCGATATGGACGAGGGGGAGGCCGGCCACCGGACGTGTGTGGATCCGCGGACCGGCCACGTCGGCGAGATTGACCGCCACGATGAGGTGTTGGCGTCCGGGTTCCAGTCCCCATCCGATGCGGCGAACGTCCTGCGGCTGCAGGTGGGGACCGCCGGTGACGAGGACGCTGTCGGCCTGCAAGTCGTGGAGTCGCCGGCGAAGACGGCGGGACTGGGCATCGGTCCACCTGTCATCGGGCGACTCTGCCTCGAGGGCGAGTGAGCCGACGACGATCAGCCCCACTCCGGGCTCGCGGGCGAGCTCAGCGGCGACGCGGGCGTTCTCCTGCTCGCCTCCGAGCAGCACCACGCGCGTCGCCATCGCGCCGCGCCGTCGCTGGGCCACAAGCCAGGCGCGGCTCCCGGTTCGCGCGGCGAGCAAGGCGATGGTGCCGACCGGAAGGCTCAGCAGGAAATAGCCCCGGGAGAGGTCGATACTGCCGAGGTACGCGCCGATCGCGACGAGTCCGAACAATTGCAGCGACGCTCCGATGACCAGGCGATGCTCCGCGATGCCGCGTCCGACGATGCGGGGATGCCTGCTCCCGCTCAGCGCCAAAGCGACCAGCCACGCCACGGCGAGGAGGGAGGAGACCGTGGTGTAGCTCACGGGTGCTGCGGCCACCTCGGTGGGGTGTGGGCCGAGCCAGATGAGTTGCGTTCCGAAGACGGAGATCGCCACCACGGCGGTGTCGACGAACGCCAAGAGGCGCGCGTACCGGCGCTCCCAGGAAGTCGTCGGTGTACGCATCGTCACGGCGGGAGCCGTGGGAGGTGGTGACGTGAGGGTTGAGACGGCTGAGTTCATGGATGCTCCGCTGACCGGGCCCGAGGGCTATCGTGGGCGCCGCCGCCGGGATGATGGGGTGCGGCGGGCCTCGGAACTGTGCCATCTCGTCCGCGGGCACGGGGGCCACGCCCTCTCGCGGGCTCATGGGTGAAGGCGGCGGCGGGATTCGCCCGCTTTGATAACGCGCTCGCCCGGATCGCCCAGGGTCCGGTGGTGTACCGGGCGGGGATGCGGTATCGATCGCCTCGTTCGTCACCTTTTGATCTGGCAGCCTCACCCGGCGGCCCGGAGCGGACCGAAGATCTCCATTGACAGGCGGGGAATGTAAACATGTTCATGTGCGCGTTGCTCTCCGATCAAGCTGGAGAACATGACTGATGCGCCCGATCCCTGGAACGAGTTCGCGAGAGAACTGGGGCGGCGCCTCCGCCGTGCTCGCGCGGAAAGGGGTCTGTCACAGGAACACGTGGCACACGCCGCGGGTCTCGCAACCTTCACCTACCGGAAGCTGGAGAAGGGCGAGTCCAATCCGGGGACGTCCGCGAACCCGCGGTTGAGAACTCTCGTCGTGTTGGCCGAGGTGCTCGATCTGTCCCTCGATCAACTGCTTCCTCCGCGTCCGGAGGGTGTGGCACCCGGGCGCTGACCGCGATGTCGGAGGGTCGTGGTTCACTCTGTGCGTGCCCACCGATGATCGGGTCGCCGCGCGCCGGCGGCCCCGCGAGAGAGGTGTCAGGCATGGAACGAGTCCCCACGGAACCCCCGACCCAGCCGACGAGGTGCCGCTTCGTGTGGTGTACGACGGAGCACGGCAGGACGGTTCATCCAGACGATGAGACGCATCGGAGTGCGGGCGTGGGTTTCGCCGCACGGGTGCGGGAGGGGGGTGGCCGCGGACCAGGGGTGTCGACCGAGGTCGAGGTCGGCGTCGTCCGACGCGACGACGATGACGAGTCCTGGGTGGCTCTCGAGTTCGGCGCTGGGTCCTCCGTGGCGATCGATCTGGCGGCTGCGAGAACGCTAGGGAGGCTTCTTCGGGAAGACCCCGATCTGATGGCGGCCTTCGACGAGGACGAGGGCAGCCTCTGCGCGGTGCGGACCTCGTGTGATCGGGACGGACGGCACGGCTGAGCGTCGAGGGCGCATTCCCCCTCCCGGTCGCCCTCCTCGTGCTGGTCGGTGGTCGCGGTCATTCACCCGTCGGTCGACGTGCCGAGGCGGGCCGACGGCGCGCTGATGCCCACCGCGGGGTGCGTTTGACTGATGAGCAGCGTCCGCCATCGTGTGCAAGGAGAGGTTCCGATGTCCTCACGCCATCCCCCCGAGAGGCCCCACATCCTCGTCGTCTGTACAGCGAACGCCATTCGCTCGCCCTTCGTGGAGCACCTTCTCCGATCACGCGCGACGAAGAGAGGAATTCAGGGGCTCGAAGTCGCCAGTGCCGGCACGGCAGCGCGAATGGGTCAACCCGCGGAGGAGGAGGCGCGTTCTCTCGCCAGCGACCACGGCATCTCGCTCGAGGATCACCGCACCCGCCTCCTGACAGAACAGATGCTTCATCCGGATACGACGGTGCTGTGCGCGGAGAGGATGCACCGTCGGGCCGTTCTGCGGATGCGTCCCGATCTGATCTCGACGGTCTTCACCATCCGTGAGTTCGCGAGACTGGTAGAGGTCTCACGAACGCCGGACGTCGTCGACACGTGGACTGCGCTCGTTGCCGGGGCAGCGAGCGCACGCTTCCGCGACCGGCATGTGGCGGAGATCGATGACGACATCATCGATCCCATCGCGCAGGACACGTCCGTCTGGGCGGAGTTCGAGCGGCATGCCGTCGCCGCCGTCGACACGGTCGCGAACGCGCTGCCGATGCTCGTGTCGCGTCATGGACTCAGCGGCGCGTCCCCCGCGCAGTTGACGCGCCGTCAGCTTCGCGAGGCACGCCGGACGAACGCTCTCGTCGCGCACCCCTGACCCGCTCCTGGCTGTCCGCCCCCAGGCGACGCCTCTCGGACAGTCGACGTCCGATGGTGACCATCATGTAGCCGATGACCGATCCCGCGGTATTGGCCGCGACGTCGATGGCGCTCGACGTGCGCCCCGGGAGGAAAAGCCCCTGAGCGATCTCGACGAGAAGAGAGATGACCCAGGCGAGGCCGAGCACGCTGAGAGGACGGCGCGGGAGCAGTGCGCCGAGAATCCCTCCGAACGGGACGAACAGGATGCCGTTCAGGGGGACGTCGATACCCCAGGGGAAGAGCGCGGGGACGACGTGGAGAAGCCACGCATACATCCCTCCGGCCCACGTGTCCACGTGCTCTGGCCAGAACACCACGATTGCGAGCGATACGAGGTATGCCACCGACGACACCAAGACGAATCGTCTCCGACCTGTGGACGCTCTGCAGAAGGGCATGCCTCACGGTAGGTCCCGTGCGGACGCCCCGCGGGCGGCTCGAGGCCGGGTGAAATCAGAGACTGGCGACCCTGTTGTCCGGCGCGCGGGTGACGAGGGACGGTACGCGTCCGTCCTCGCTCTCAGAGCGAGCAATCATTCGACCGAGGCCGATCCCGGCCGCGAGTGAGGCGATGATCCAGGCGACGGCGGCGAGCACGGCGACAGCAATAGCGACGACCATGGGACTTCTCCTTTGGAGTCCGAGTGGTGCACAGTGAGGTGACTGGTCACCACAGTAGCGGTGCGCGACCCACCCCCGTCGCATCACCACCGAGAATTCGGCGATTCTCTCAGTTGCGTCGGCCGAAGGTGCGTCGGACGATGCGCAGGAGACCGAGGAATCCGAAAAGGCCGATCACGGCGCCGAGGACGGCGAACAACGTGACCGAACCTCCGAGAACCGGGCCGCCACCCGAGATGATCAAGACGACCGCGATCACGACTGCGGCGATCGACACGAGCGTCGACGCCGCCTCCGCGGCAATCCGGTTCAGGACGCCGCCCGCGTCCGTACCGTCCGCCGAGCGGAGCGTGATCCCGATCGAGCCCTTCTCGATCCCCGTCAGCAACGCCTCGAGCCGCCGGGGAACGCGTTGGATCCGCGCAAGGGAGATGACGGCCCCCGCCTGCAGGTCCGTGGCCAGTCGCTTCGCCGACACGGTGCGGCGCAGCAGCGTGGGCATGAGCGGCAGCGCGCGACCCACCATGTCGAAGTCGTCCACGATCACGCGGAGGCACCCTTCGAGTGTCGCGAAGCTGCGGAACGCGGATGCCAGCTCTCCAGGGAGAGCGATGCGGTGCTGGCGGATGACGTCGACCATGCGCGTGAAGATCGACCCCTGGCCGCCCGTACGGAGGTGCTCGGTCGTGAGCACGATCCCCACATCGTGGCGGAAGGCCTCGAGGTCGACATCGTCGGGGGCGTCCACGATGAGCAGAAGCGCATCGGTGGCCGCGACGTCGTTCTCGCTCAGGGCGGCGAGGAGGAGGGCCGTCATATGCTGCCGGCGGCTGCGCTCGATGATGCCCACTGCGCCGAAGTCGATGAGACCGAGAGTGCCGTCCTCCCTCAGCAGGACGTTTCCCGGGTGGAGATCGGCGTGGAAGACGCCGTACACCAGAATCTGCTCGATGACGGTGGACATCAGCACCTGCGCCAGCCTGTCGCGGTCGCCGGGGTCGAGCGCAGCGAGGCGGTCGGACGAGTCGCTGAGCGCCGCGCCGTCGACGAGATCCATCGTCAGGACGCGGGGGCCTGACGCGAGGGGAAAGACTCGGGGGACCGACACCATCCCGCGGCGGTCCGGCTCGGCGCCGTCGATCCGCTCGAGTGTGGAGCGGATCATGTCGGTGTTGCGTGCCTCGATGCGGTAGTCCAGCTCTTCGAGCAGAGTCGCGGTGAAGCCGCGTGCGACCGATTCGATGCGCAGGTCTCGGCCCACTCGTGTGCGCGCCTCGGCACGGTGGGCGAGTCGACCGATGATGTCGGCATCCGCCTCCACCTGCGCGCGCGCCGCGGGACGCTGCACTTTGATGACCACGGGCGTTCCGTCCCGCAAGCGTGCGCGATGGACCTGGGCCACGGAAGCCGCCGCCAGGGGGACGCGCTCGACCTCGGCGTAGACGTCGTCGATCGACGAGCCCAGATCTCTCTCGATGACTTCGCGCACGGTGTCCCAGGGAAGAGTGGTGGCATTCGTCTGCAGCGTGGCGAGCGCCGACAGATAGGGCTCGGGAATGAGGTCGCGGCGGGTCGAGAGGACCTGTCCGAGCTTGACGAAGCTCACGCCCGCGTCGTTGATCGTGGCGACGATCGCGTTCGCCCGTTCCTCCGCCGTGCTGAGATCTTGCTCGACACGCGCATGACCGCCATGGAAGAGCCATCCCACGCCGTGTCGAGACGCGATCGCGAGGATCTCGAGATAACGGCGGGTGCGCTTTCGCTGGCGCAAGCCGGCGCGCACGAGGTCGATCGGGTTCGGCAGGGGTCTGGTGGGGAAGATCGCCTCGCTCGCGACCAGCGCCGCCACGCCGAGAGCGAAGACCCACGCGATCGCGAGACCGACGAGCGCCAGCCAGAGGCCGAGGTCCCCGCCGGGCTGAGGGGAGGCTCCGGTCTGGCGTAACACCCAGTCGGCGAAGGGGACCCCGAGGAAGAAGACCAGCAGTCCGACGATGATGCTGCGTGGCCACCCGACCGCCGTGCCCAGGATGCGACGCGCGACGAACCCCACGAGCACCGCCGAGACGATGGCGGAGACGGAGATGAGGAGGCTGACGACCACGGGGTCAGCGTAGCTGTCGGATCAGGAGATGCGGAGTCGTCCGCATGCCGGACATGCCCAGTGCGGATTGCCGCGGCCCGCGCGCGCGGTCATCGGAATCAGACATGCCTCGCACCGGGGGTCGAACCCGACGGTGCTGTCGTCGTCGGGGGAGGCGTGTGCGAGGCGGTCGCAGGGGAGCGGCGTGAACATGAAGAGCCCTTCGGGGAAGATAGGGCATTCTGACATGCGCACGCAGGCGGGTGACCACTCATCCACAGGGTGGGAGCCGAAACTCGCCCGGCGCCGATCAGGGGGACTCGTCCTGCCCGTGGGCCTGTCGGATCCGGCGGCCTTCGGCGACATCCTTCTCCTCCACTTCTCGAGCTTTCTCGATCTTGGTCGTATCGCGGGGAGGAAGCTGCAACTCCCGCTCGGCGGGGATACCGGCCTCCAACTGGCGTCCGCGCTCGAGCTCGGCATCCAATTCCGCACCGAACAGGATGGCCATGTTCGCGATCCACAACCAGAGCAGGAACACCACGACTCCCGCGAGCGACCCGTACGTCCGGTCGTAGTTCGAGAAGTTCGCCACGTAGAGCCCGAAGCCCACCGTCGCCACGGCCAGCAGAACGATCGCCACCACCGCACCCACGCTGATCCACCGGAACCGCGGCTGTTTCGCGTTGGGGGCGCCGTAGTAGAGGATCGCCAGGATCAGGACCACGATCGCCACGAGCACCGGCCATTTGACGATGTTCCATGTGATGACGACCGCCTCGCCGAGACCGAGGGCCCGACCGAGCGCCTCGGCGACCGGGCCGGAGACCACCAGCAGAAGCGCCGCGAGTGTGACCAGGACCACCATGACGACCGTCAGCAACAGTTGTGAGGGGACGAGCTTCCAGAAGGGGCGACCCTCGTCGATCTCGTAGATGCGGTTCATGCCGCGCCCGAACGCCCGCACGTAGCCCGACGCCGACCACACGGCCAGGACGAGTCCGGTCACGAGCGCGAAGCCCGCTCCGGGCGACGACGCGATCTCCTGAACCGGTCCGCGCAGGAGGTCGGCGGTGCCGCCGGGAGCGACGTCGTCGATGATTCCCAGGACCGTCGTCGCCGCCGCATCGCTCTGCCCGACCACACCCAGCAGGGAGAAGACGGCGATGAGGCCGGGGAACAGCGCCAGGACTCCGAAGTACACGAGGCTGGCGGCGATGTCGCTGCACTGGTCGGTGCCGAACTCCCGGAAGGTCTTGACGAGCACGTACTTCCACGACCTCTTGTGCAGATCGGTGGGGGAGTCGGGTGCGGTGTCGGAGTCGCGGGGGAGGGAGGAGGAGGGTGAGGCAGGCAACGTCGGGACCTTTCGCGGGGGGACTCCCGGTGTACGTCGGCAACCGTTCCGTGTCGCGACCGTTGACGTCGCCGACTCATCCGTGTCATGTCACGACTCGCGCCCCTGCGGGCGCATGCAGCAACGACAGACGCCCCGGACGAGGTCCGGGGCGTCTGTCGTTGCTGCGGAGTCAGGGGCGACCCATACCGTGATATGTCCATCCGGCGGCACGCCAGGCGGCGGCGTCCAGGCAGTTGCGCCCGTCGATGATGACGTGCCCGTTGGTCAGAGAGGCCGCGTGCGCGGGGTCCAGCTGATGCCGGTACTCGTCCCACTCGGTCACCACGATGACGGCGTCAGCGCCCTGCAGGGCCTCGTCGCGGTCGTGCACGTACGTCAGCTGCGGATGGATGCGCTGCGCGTTCTCGATGGCGGCAGGGTCGGTCAGCGTGACGTTCGCGCCCAGTCCGTGCAGGCGCACCGCGACGTCGAGAGCCGGGGAGTCGCGGATGTCATCGCTGTGCGGCTTGAACGCCGCTCCGAGCACCGTGACGTTCTTCTGGAACACCGAGCCGCCGAGCGCCTCGCTGGTCAGCTCGACGGCGCGGTCGCGGCGGCGCAGGTTGATGGCGTCGATCTCGCGGAGGAAGGCGACGGACTCGCCCCGGCCCAGTTCCTCGGCGCGAGCGGAGAAGGCGCGGATGTCCTTCGGCAAGCACCCGCCGCCGAAACCGATGCCGGCACCGAGGAAGCGACGGCCGATACGGGCATCGTGCCCGATCGCGTCGGCGAGGGTGGTGACGTCGGCGCCGGTGACCTCGGCGATCTCGGCGATCGCGTTGATGAAGCTGATCTTCGTCGCGAGGAAGGCGTTGGCGGAGACCTTCACGAGCTCCGCCGTGGCGTAGTCGGTGATGATGAAGGGCGTGCCCTTGGCGATCGAGGGGTGGTAGACCTCGCGCAAGATCTGCGCCGCCCGCTCGCCCTCGGCGGTGGCAGCGCCGTCGGCGAACGGGACGCCCGCGACGAGACGATCGGGGTCGATGGTGTCCTGAACGGCCCAGCCCTCGCGGAGGAACTCGGGGTTCCAGACGAGCGTCGCACCGGTCTCGGAGACCCGCGGAGCGAGCGTCGCCGCCGTCCCGACCGGAACGGTGGACTTGCCCGCGACGAGGTCGCCCTCGGACAGGTAGGGCAGCAGAGCATCGACGGCGGCGTTGACGTACGTCAAGTCCGCAGCGTAGCCACCGGCCAGCTGCGGCGTCCCGACGCCGACGAAGTGGACTTTCGCGCCCTGCGCCGCCGACATGTCGGTCGTGAACGACAGACGCCCCGACGCGATGCCCTCGGCGAGGATCTCCTGCAACCCGGGCTCGAAGAAGGGCGCCTCGCCCTTGCTGAGCGCGGCGATCTTGCGCTCGTCGACGTCGATTCCCACGACCTCGTGGCCGATGGAGGCCATCGCGGCGGCGTGGACCGCACCCAAGTACCCGCACCCCACTACAGACAGACGCACGATTGGACCCTTTCAGATTTCTGTCGACGCGACACGGACATCCCGCGTTGCGGACCCGCGGAACCCGAGCGGGAATTTACGCGGCGGTATCGCCCGGCGCCAGTGCGGCGCGGGCGGTCCTGCCCAGAATGACGAAGTCGCCGAGCAGAGTCCAATTCTCGACGTACGACAGGTCGAGACGGACCGATTCCTCCCACGACAGCGACGACCGGCCGCTCACCTGCCACAGGCCCGTGATACCGGGCTTGGCGAGGAATCGACGGTGCACGTGATCGGCATATTGCTCTACTTCGGAGGGGAGCGGCGGGCGCGGCCCGACGAGGGACATGGAGCCGCCGATCACGTTGAACAGCTGCGGCAGCTCGTCCAAGCTGAATTTGCGCATGACACGGCCGATGGGCGTGACGCGCGGATCATTCTTCATCTTGAACAGCACCTCGTTGCCCGAGTCTCGCTGCTGCACGGCGAGGTCCTGCAACAGTTCCTCTGCGTTCACGACCATCGAGCGGAACTTGATCATCGTGAACTCGCGGCCGTGGAACCCGACTCGCGTCTGGCGGAAGAAGACGGGTCCGCTGCTCGACAGGCGCACGGCGATGGCCAGGAAGGCGAGGAGGGGACTGAGCAGGATGACGCCGGTGATACTCGCCGCGAGATCGACGGTGCGCTTGAGGTACACCTGACCGCGAGAGAACCGCGGGGTCTCCACGTGGATCAGGGGGAGGCCGGCGACGGGGCGGGTGTGCAGACGAGGCCCGGCGATGTCGATGATGCTGGGCGCGAGGACCAGGTGCTGGCGACCGGCCTCCAGGCTCCACGAGATCTGTTTGACCTTGTCGGCCGGGAGCTCGTCGGCGCTGGTGATGGCGACGGTGTCGGCCCCGGTCGCCGCGAGCGCGCGGGTCACGTCGCCGACATGACCCATGACGGGGATGTCGGTTCCCGGGATGGCATCCGCGATCCTGCCGTTGGGAACGCAGGCTCCCACGACCCGGTAACCCGCGCTCGGCGTGCGGGCGAACTCGCGAGCCAGCTGAGTGACCGAGGGCAACGAGCCGACCAGCAGGACGTTCGCCGAGTACTTCCCGTGGGAGCGCTGCAAGATGAGCCAGCGTCGCCAGAGCCAGCGGGTGAAGACGAGGAGGACGATGCCGACAGGAAGGGAGATGAGCAGATAGCCGCGGGCGACGTCGATCTGCGTGAGGAACGCGAGGATGGCCACCGCGCCGAAGAGCCGGAAGCTGGAGTCCACCACCCGCACATACTCCTGCGAGCCGGTTCCGAGGACCCGGTCGCTGCGGGAGTCGACGAAGGACAGTGCCCACATCCACCCGAGGATGAGGAAAGCGGAGAACAGCCAGTAGGAGAGATCGCTCAGCCGACTGTCGCGGCTGAGGGCGAGTGCGACGTTGCCTGTGCCGAACCAGAACAGCTGTGTGCCGTAGACGACCAGAATCAGGGCCGCGAGGTCTGTGACGAAGAGGTTCCGACGATAGAGCAGACGCCAGCGGTCACGCTGGTGTCGGGGCGCGCGATCAGAGACCGGACGGTGCGTGTGCTCCGTCGGAGGGAGCGTGCTGTCGCCCAGGATGGCACTCTGCGACGCCGGTGTCGCGTCGACTCGAAGGTCAGACGTCACAGTTCACAGGCCTTTCCCCAAAATGCCCTGGGCAATTTCTTCCCTGTGGAACAGTAACAGGCAAATTTCACCCAGTGCATCACCCCGTGGTGAACGCAGTGTTTCCTCCACCTGCTCGTTCTTCGTGTTCGGAGAGAAGTCTGCGCGAAATCGATTTCGGGAGCCGCGGCGTCGTCTCGCCGTGTTCGGACACGGCACCTGCCGATCCTGTGCCGAGATCGGCGTCTGTATGCGCTCCGAGGCCCGAGGGCGTGCTGTGCCGCTTGCCTCGGGACGGAGCCAATCCGAGAGGCGGCGAGCGCGCTCAGCGGGTAATCAGCCGCGCAGTCTCAGCAGGGACAGCGCGACGTCGTGGCATCCGTCCGGCGAGGGGAGACCGTAATCGACCTCGATCACGGAGCGGAGGTCCGCCGCCAGGTCCTCCGGAGCGGGGTTGGATGCCAACGCGTGCAGGATGGGGACGATCAGATCGTCGTACTCGTCGTCCGGCCAGTCGTCGCCGATGCAGCGGACGCCGATCGGATCCCATTCCCAGAGCACGGCACGCACGCGCAGAGCTGCGGGGGAGAGGGACCGCGGCGGGGAGGAGATCTGCATTCCCCGAGTGTGAACGCCCTGCTTCAGTGTGCGCTGTGCGTTGTCGATGCGACTGTCCGGGGGTCGCGCGCAGCGTTCCGCCGGGCGGGGGCGACCCGCCCTCCAGCGGAGGGGAACGCGGTGGGAGCAGAAGTCCCACGATCGCCGCGATAGCGTCGTGGCCGGAACACGCAATCGCCTCCGCCGAAGACGACCCGTCCGCCGGACGGGCGCGGGGAGCACGAACAGGACGGAGCCGCCGTGCGCAACGACGACGACACACCGGACACGGAAGCGGCTGATGCGCCCGCCGATCGCACACGGCGTGTGCGGCTCACCCGGCGCGGGCTGGTCGTCGGAGGACTCGCGGTGGTCGGCCTCGGTGCGGGCGCGCTGGCGTACCGCAACATCCGCCGCAGCGCCGGGCCCGTCGGCGCTGTCGTCTCGCTCGCTCCGGTCCAGCCGGCATCCCTGCCCTCTCCGTTGCCGCCCTCGCCCGCCATCGAGGCGCCCGGTTCCGACACCGTCGCGGCCATCTGGGCTCACGCGGACGACGACATCATCTTCGCCAACCCCGCGTTGTCGGACGCGATCGTCGGCGGCGGGACGGTCCGGACGGTGTTCGTCACCGCGGGTGACGGCGGTAAGGGGTGGCAGTACGCCCTCCAGCGAGAGGCCGGTATCCGTGCGGCCTACGACGAGATGCGCGGCAGCGCGGCGCCGTGGCGAGAGCAGCAGTTGTCTCTGCTGAGCGGCGCGGCGGTGACGCGCTTCGTCGCGTCGGACGACCCCCGCATCTCCCTCACCATGCTGAGACTGCCGGACGGGGGTCTGGACGGAGAGGGGTTCACCGCAACGGGCCATGCCGGTCTGACGCAGCTGATCAACGGGGCCGCCGCGTCGCTGAGGTCGTTGGACGGCGCGTCCGTGTACGACCGAGAGCGGCTGTCGTCGACGATCACCGAGCTCCTGGCGGCGGCGCAGCCGACGCGGGTGATGACCAACGTCCCGCACGAGAGCGCCTGGGCGCACGGCGACCACCCCGACCACTCGTGTGTGGGATCACTCGTGCGGGCGCTCGCGCCGACGGCGGGGCTCTCGGCGGAGGCGATGTCGTACTTCGTGGGGTACCCCTCGCAGGGCGAGCCCGTCAATGTCGAGGGCGCCGGGCTCGACAGGAAGGTCCAGATCTACCGGACGTACGCCGCGGACGATCCGGTGGTGACGTGTTCCGACGCCGCGGACTGCCTCGCCCAGCGCGGTTTCGGCGAATGGCTGCGGCGGTCGTACCCGCAGCGGGAGTCCGAGCTGCGTCTGACGTGAGTCGGCCGCAGCGGGGTCAGCGTTCGCGGTCCCGTCGGGGAATCGTGACCCGCAGCCGATAGCCGCCCTCGATACGGGCCGCGGCATCGAGATGACCGCCCAGGAGCTCGGCGCGCTCCCGCAGCCCCCGCAGTCCCGTGCCGCTGGAGGGCAGGCGCAGGCCACGCTCCGTCGAGGGGTCGTTCTGCACGACGACGTCGATCGTCGCCGTCGTGGCGGAGGCGGTCACTCTCACGCGCGCGCCCGGGGCGTGCTTGCGGGCGTTGGTCAGTCCCTCCTGCACGGTGCGGTAGATGGCGCGCTGCACCGCCGGCTCGAGGTCGTGGGGCACGGCGACCTCGAGCTCGGCATCCAGCCCGCTTTCCTGCACCAGGCGGGGCAGGTCGTCCAGCGTGGGCTGCGGCTCATCGGAGTCGGTGCCAGCGCCGTCGGCGCGGAGGACGCCCACCATCTGCCGGAGCTCGTCGAGTGTGCGGACAGCGAGCGACCGGATGACGGCGGCCGTGCGGCGTGCCTCCGGGTCGGGGGAGGACACCTGTAACGCGCCGGCCTGGACGGCGACCAGGCTGACCTGGTGCGAGACGACGTCGTGCATCTCGCGGGAGATGCGGGCGCGTTCGCGGCGCAGCACGTCCTGCTCCTCTCGCCGCCGTTCGGCATCGCGGGCCGCCGAGAGATCGGCGACGCGGTCCGACAGCTCGCGGTGCGTGCGGACGAGCGCGCCGAGGGCCAGGGGAGTTGCGGCGTACATCAAGGCATACAGGAGCGAGGGCGCGAGATCGGCGGGGTCGGGCAGCTGCCAGTCCGGAAGGAGGAGGCAGGCGAAGGTCACCACACCGGCACCGACGAGGAGGGCCGGACGGCGCGTCCGGACGGCGACGGAATACAGCGCGATCGGCGCCGCGATCGTCATGGCGTCGATGACGAGACCGGGCAGGACGAGAACGAACGACACCCAGGGCAACCGGCGACGTACCAGCAGCCCCGCGACCGCGATGAGGGCGAACGTGGTCTCGACCGTCGTCCAGGAGGGGAGGGAGACGGCCACGTCGATGAAGGCGGCCGCGGCGAGGGCGAGATCGACGATGACCGCGAACCACCTCGTCGCCACGATGTCCGCGAGGGGGCGCGGGACGGCCCTCGTCATGTTCGGGGCCTGCCGGAGCGTGCCCGTTCGGCGATCAGCGCGGCCTCCAGGCGGGTCGACACCGACAGTTTCGACAGGATCGCGCTGACGTGGTCCTTCACGGTGGCGCCGCTGAGGTGGAGGCAGCGACCGATCTCGGCGTTGGACGCGCCCGTCGGAAGGCGAGAGAGCACGTCGCGTTCGCGGTCGGTCAGTAGGGCCACGCGTCGCACCGCATCATGATCGGGTGTGCCGGCGTAGGCCTGGACGAGGGTGCGCGAGACCTGCGGGGAGAGGACCACCCCGCCGGCGGCGAGTGTGCGCACCATCGCCGCCAGGTGCTCCGGGGCGGTGTCCTTGACGAGGAATCCGGACGCCCCGTCCTGCAGCGCCCGTGCGATGTACTCGTCGGTGTCGAACGTGGTCAGGATGCCGATGACGGGGCGCGGATCGTCGTGACGCAGATCCGCGAGGATATCGAGGCCGCTGCGCCCCGGCATCCGGATGTCGAGGAGGACGACGTCGGGGCGTTCTCGACGGATGGTGTCCACGGCGGTGTCTCCATCGACGGCGGCGACGACCCGGATGTCGGGTGCGGCCCCGAGGATGAGCTCGAACCCCGAGCGGACGAGGGCTTCATCGTCGACGACTACCACCCGGATCACGTCTCACACCCTATGGCGCGGAGAACGACGCCGGAATGGGAAGCAGGCGGGGATGCCTCGGGCGGGCGGGGGCGAACCCCGCCCGGCCCGGGTCAGTCGTCGGAGACGGTGACGGTGACGTCGATGTTGCCCCTGGTGGCGTTGGAGTAGGGGCAGACCTGGTGGGCGGCGTCCGCGAGCTGCTGGGCCTGCTCACGCTCGATGCCGGGGAGGACGACCTCGAGCAGCACGGCGAGCTGGTAGCCGCCCACACCGTTCGGGCCGATCTGGACGCGTCCGCCCACGGACGAGTCTTCGAGGGTGAGCTTCTGGGCGCGGGCGACGGCGTGAAGTGCGCTGTGGAAGCACGCGGCGTATCCCGCCGCGAAGAGCTGCTCCGGATTGGTGCCCTGGCCCGAGCCGCCCATCTCCTTGGGGGGTGCGACCTCGAGGTCGATGTAACTGCCGGCCGAGACGTGGCCGGTGCGGCCGCGGCCTGTCGAGAGCGCTTCGGCGGTGTAGAGGACGTCCATAGGTGTTCCTTTCTGAGGACGGCGGGGGGATCTGACCGCAGGGAGGATGCGGCGGCGCTCAGTGTGCGGTGGGTCGATCCCGCAGGTCGCGCATCGCCGCCGTGAGCTGGTGCAGGGTGTCGATGAGCTCGCGGGCGTCGGCTGCGGCGGTGAACCCCGCCGCGTCGGCGATGCACCGCGGAATATGGGCGAGCTCGTCGCGGAGTTCTCGCCCGCGGGTCGTCAAGGAGACGGTGACGACGCGTTCGTCGTGCGTGTCACGCTCGCGTGTCACGTAGCCGGCCGCCTGCAGGCGGCTGAGCATCGGCGAGAGTGTGCCCGAGTCGAGTTGCAGCGCCTCTCCCAGGCCGCCCACCGTCTGATCGCCGTCGTTCCAGAGCGTGACCAGGGCGATGTATTGCGGGTAGGTCAGGTTCCACGGATCGAGGAGCACGCGATAGGCCTGGGTCGTCGTGCGGTTCGCGGCGTACAGGGCGAAGCAGACGAGGTCATCGACGGCGGGCATGGAGAAAATGATTGCACACAATTCAATTGTGCACAATCGAAATGCCGGGGGCTTCTCAGTCGACGCTGCCGTCCGCAAGGGACACCGCGACCTCGTCCCCGCCGTCGAATCCCACCTGCCACGCCGTCTGATCGCCCGACCGCTCGATCGAGACCTCCTCGACACCCGCGCCGCCGTGCGAAGCCACCGCGATGCGCACGGCATCCGCCATCGTCGTGACCGCCGCCGTGAGCGCCTCGCGGTCATCGGCGTCGAGGGCGTCCTCGTCGGTGCGGGACTGCACACGGTCACCCTCCGCGCTGACGCGCACCTCGATCCCTCGATCGTTCGCGGCGACATGCACCTCCCACGTGCCGTCGTCCTCCCTGTCCAGCTCGAAGGCGCGCCCACCCGCATCGGACTCGGCGAGGACGACGGCGGAGGCGACCGTCTCGGAGTCGCCCGTCGTGGATGTGGCGGACGGGGGCGTGCACGCTGACAGACCGAGGGCGAGAGCGCCGGCGGCGAGGACGCAGACGGGGGTGCGGAGGGATGTCATGCCGGGAGGCTAGCGAGATCCCGCGCACGCACGGCGGGCGTTGCGCGCGGACGTCAGGATGTGGTGGCCGTGAGTCGTAGCAAGGACCATCGCGTCTCGTCAACCGTCCCCGAACGTTCAGGAAGCGGCCGAAACATGACCGGCATGAGCGAGATCACTGCCCACCACGGACTCCTGACCGACATCCATCTGCACGTCGACGACACCGGCGGCACGGGGCGCCCCGTCGTCCTCATCCATGGCTGGCCCCTCTCGGGCGAATCCTGGGCGCACCAGGTTCCGGCGCTCGAGGAAGCCGGCTACCGTGTCGTCTCCTACGACCGCCGCGGCTTCGGTCGCAGCGACAAGCCCCGCACCGGCTACGACTACGACACCTTCTCCGACGACCTCGAGGCGGTGCTGTCCGCGCTGGATCTGCGCGACGTGACGCTCGTCGGCTTCTCGATGGGAGGCGGCGAGGTCGCCCGCTACCTGACGCGCCACGGCTCGGACCGCGTGCACAGCGTCGTCTTCGCCGCGGCGGTGCCGCCGTACCTCGCGAAGACCGACGACAACCCCGAGGGGCCGCTCGACGACGAGACCGCCGACGGCATGAAGCAGGGGCTGAAGGACGACGAGAAGTCGTTCTACCACCAGTTCACGACCGACTTCTTCTCAGTCGACGGCGTGCTCGCGGTCTCGGAGGAAGACCGCGCCGAAGCGGAGCGTCTTGCCAACCAGGCCGACCATCACGCGGCGCTGAAATCGATGGAAGCCTTCGCCACCTCGGACTTCCGCGAAGACCTACCGAACGTCTCCGTGCCGACGCTCGTCATCCACGGTGACAGCGATGCGACGGTGCCTTTCGAGGGCTCGGGTGCGCGCACGCACGACTCCATCGCCGGCAGCGAGCTGCACGTCGTCGCGGGCGCCCCGCACGGCGTGAACGTCAGTCACGCCGACGAGTTCAACCGCGTCCTCATTGACTTCCTCGGTCGCTGAACCCCCGACTCCGTATCGTGCCGATCGACCCGGCACGGCTGGATGAGGGATGCCGATCACCCGAGCCCCGTCGCTTCACGCGGCGGGGCTCGGGTGGTTCGGTATCGGCGCAAAGGTGGCCCGAGGGGTGACCTCTCGGGCCGCGCCGCCCCGGACAGGAAGCGCGCGGGGCAGGGGGGCGAATTTCCGCTCCTAACCTGGCGCACATGCGCATGTCCGACGTCGTCGTGGGGGAGGGTGTTCCGCGACGGCGACGACGCCAACGTCAGTACCGGGCGTGGCGGGACGGTGGTGCCAGCACCGCACGGTGGGGTCTCGACCTCCTCGGCTGGTCGGTGCTCATCCTGGGTGTGGGACTGCTCGGCGCGCGCGCGGTCGCTGTGCTGATTCCCTCGGAGGACGCGCCCGTCGCCGCGCAGGCGGTCATCTGGCTGTGCTTCGCGGCGCCCGCCGCCTGGGCGTGGACGCGGTCGCGACCGCGCGGGCTCCTGGGGTTCCGAGCCGTCGACGTCATGTACGGGGTCGTCTTCGGCGCGGCACTGCGAATGGGTCAAGGGACTCTTGCGGGCCTCGACGGCCGCCCCCTGGTCTGGCCATCCGTGCCGTCGGTCGGCGGAGGCCTGCCGGAGGGGTTCCTAGTCGAGGCAGCCGGCGGCACCGCCATCGCGCCTCTGCTGGAGGAGGCGTTCTTCCGCGGGGTCGTGCTCGTGTGCGTCTACACCGTGGTGCGCCGATGGTCCGGGCGGGCCGCCGGTCGCGTCGCCGCTGTGGCGATCTCCTCGGCATTGTTCGTCATCGCGCATCTTCTGCTCGCGCCCCTGTCCGTGGCCGACGTCTGGTCCCTGGTCCTGGTGGGTGTGGTCACGAGCGCCCTCGTCCTCGGGACCGGCCGGCTCTGGGCGGCGGTGGCGACCCATATGGTCTTCAATGCGACGGGGTTCGCTCTGGTCGCTGTCGGCACGCTGCTGGCCTGAGCAAGACGCGCGTTTGGCCTCGGCATCCGAATGGCGTATTGTTGATCTTTGGTGCCTGCCTCACTGCGAGCGGGTCGCCCGAACGTGAGCCCTCCACCGGCCCTGTTCCTGCGTCGTCGACGCGAGAACGGACCACCGGAGCGGGATTCACGAACTCCTCCGTTCGATCAAGAAAGCAGCACTACTGTGACGCGCACTTTCACCCCCAAGGCCGCTGAGGTCACGCGCGAGTGGGTCGTTATCGACG
>Ga0308171_1000528_pt1 | contig 78282 bp, 85 predicted proteins | sample PhyGR1_FD_202135 | JGI IMG/M metagenome (GOLD analysis project Ga0308171, IMG submission 202135) | Phyllosphere microbial communities from UC Gill Tract Community Farm, Albany, California, United States - DLSLSG.R1 | ecosystem: Host-associated > Plants > Phyllosphere > Unclassified | place: USA...
GAACCCGCGGTGGGCGCCTGAACGTGGGCGTCCGGCAGCCAGGTGTGGACCGGCCACATCGGCATCTTGACCGCGAACGAGGCGAAGAAGGCCAGCCACAGGATCGGCTGAACGGCCGGGTCGAAGGCGTACTGCTTCAGCTCGGGAATGCTGGTGGTGCCCGTCTCATGGGCCATCCACAGCATGGCCAGCAGCATCAGCACCGAACCCAGCAGGGTGTAGAGGAAGAACTTGTACGAGGCGTAGATACGGTTCGCCCCGCCCCAGATGCCGATGATCAGGAACATCGGCACCAGGGTGCCTTCGAAGAAGATGTAGAAGAGGAACAGGTCCAGCGACGTGAAGACGCCAATGACCAGGGTCTCCAGCACCAGGAAGGCGATCATGTATTCGACGACGCGCGTCTCGATCGACTTCCAGCTGGCCACGATGCAGATCGGCATCAGGAAGGCGGTCAGCAGGACGAACAGGATCGAGATCCCGTCCACGCCCAGGTGATAACCGGCGCCGGCGAACCAGACGTAGTTCTCTACGAACTGATAGGCCGGGTTCGACGGATCGAATTGGGCGACCAGCAGGACGGACACGGCCAGCACCACAAGCGTAGTGCCGAGCGCGATCCAGCGCGCGGCCGGAGCCGCGGCGTCCTGGCCGCCCTTGTTTAGCATGCCGGCAAGCAGCAGCAGGCCGGCGCCGACCAGCGGCAGGAAGGTAACGATGCTCAGAATGTGAGGCACGAGGCTCAGGCTCCCCACGTGAAGATGGCGAAGGCAAGGAACGCAGCCACGCCGATCAGCATCACGAATGCATAGAAGTAGACGAAACCGGACTGGAAGCGCGACAGCCAGCCGCCCGATTTCAGCGAAGCCCAGGCCGCGCCATTGGGGCCGAGACCGTCGATGATCCTCACGTCGCCGATCTTCCAGAAGAAGTCGCCGATCGCCTTGGCGCCCTTCACGAAGACGACGTCATACAGCTCATCGAAGAACCACTTGTTGTAGAGGAAGGTCCACAGCGGGCCCTTGCGCTCGGCCCACTGCTTGGCGACGCCTTCCTTCAGGACATAGATCCAGAAGGCGGCAGCGGTGCCGAGCAAGGTCACGACCAGCGGCGACCACTTCACCCAGGTCGGAACGTTGTGGCTCTCGTGCAGGACGTGGTTGTTGCTGCCGACGAAGATGGCGCCGCGCCAGAACTCGGCCTCATGGTGACCGATGAAGTGCGGGGCGAAGACCATGCCCGCGAACACAGCGCCGATCGACAGCACCAGCAGCGGCACGACCATGGGCAGCGGGCTCTCATGCGGCGACAACGGGCCATGGTCGTGGTCGTCGTGCGCATGATCGTCGTGAGCGTCATGGCCGTCCAGCGGCTCGGAGTGCGTCTCCAGCTGGGCGTGCGAGGCGTGGTCGTCGGCGACGTGATGACCGTCGTCCTTCCACTTGGCCGTGCCGTGGAAGGTCATGAAGACCAGGCGCCACGAGTAGTAGGCCGTCAGCAGGGCCGCCGAGATGCCGATGACGAAGGCGAACATGCCCGCGACCGAGTGGCCGCTCGTCGCCGCCGCATAGGCGCTCTCGATGATGGAATCCTTGGAATAGAAGCCGGCGAAGCCGCCGACGCCGGGCAAGCCCAGGCCGGTGATGGCGATGGTGCCGATCATCATGACCGCATAGGTCACGGGCAGCAGCTTCCACAGGCCGCCCATCTTCCGCATGTCCTGCTCGTGGTGCATGCCGTGGATCACCGAACCGGCGCCAAGGAACAACAGGGCCTTGAAGAAGGCGTGGGTGAAAAGGTGGAACATGGCGGGCTGATAGGCGCCCACGCCGGCTGCGAAGAACATGTAGCCCAGCTGCGAGCAGGTCGAATAGGCGATGACCCGCTTGATGTCGTTCTGCATCATGCCGACGGTCGCGGCGAAGATGGCCGTGATGCCGCCGATGATAGCGATGAACAGGGACGCCGTCGGCGCGTGCTCATAGAGCGGCGACAGCAGGCAGACCATGTAGACGCCGGCGGTGACCATGGTCGCCGCGTGGATCAGGGCCGACACAGGCGTTGGGCCTTCCATGGCGTCCGGCAGCCAGGTGTGCAGGAAGAACTGCGCCGACTTGCCCATGGCGCCGATGAACAGCAGCACGCCGGCCAGATCCAGAGCCGACCAGTTGTAGCCCAGGAATTCCCAGCCCGTGCCGACCTTGCCGGCGATCTGCGGGAACAGCTCGGCGAACTGGATCGTGCCGAACATCCAGAAGATGGTCATCATGCCGAGCAGGAAGCCGAAGTCGCCGACGCGGTTGACCACGAAGGCCTTGATGGCCGCAGCCGAGGCCGTGGACTTCTTGTACCAGAAGCCGATCAGCAGATAAGAGGCGAGACCCACGCCTTCCCAGCCGAAGAACATCTGCAGGAAGTCGGCGGCCGTCACCAGCGCCAGCATCATGAAGGTGAACAGCGACAGATAGGCGAAGAAGCGAGGACGGCTGTCGTCCTCGGCCATGTAGCCCCAGGAATAGAGGTGAACCAGCGACGACACCGTCGTCACCACGATCAGCATGGTGGCCGACATGGCGTCCACACGGATCGACCAGTTCGACTGGAAGTCGCCGACGTGGATGAAGGGCGCGATGTGGACGGTGAAGGCTTCCAGCCCGCCCCAGGTCCACTGGCTGAACACGATCCAGGAGATCGCGCACGAGAAGAACAGCAGGCCGGTCGTGACCGACTGCGAGACGATGTTCCCGATCCTGCGACCGAAGAAGCCGGCGATCATCGCCCCCAGAAGGGGGGCGAAGACGCCGAGAGTGACGAGAGTCTGGATAGTCACGGTTCCGATCAGCCCTTCATCACGGAGGCGTCGTCAACCGCGATATCGCCGCGGTTACGGAAGAAGGTCACGAGGATCGCCAGGCCGACGGCGGCTTCAGCCGCAGCGACGGTCAGGACGAACATGGCCATCAGCTGACCCGACACGTCGTTGAGATAGGTCGAGAAGGCGACGAAGTTGATATTCACCGCGAGCAGGATCAGCTCGACCGACATCAGGATGATGATGACGTTCTTGCGGTTCACGAAGATGCCGAACACCCCGATGGTGAACAGCATGGCGGCGACCGCCAGATAGTGCTGGAGCGAGATGTCCATCACAGAAGCTCCTCGGGGGTGACGCCGTGGCCGGTGGCGACCGACTTGACCTCGACGGCCTTGGCGCGTTCGCGGTTGGCCTGGGCGGCCAGGTCCTGGCGACGCACGCCGGGGCGATGACGCAGGGTCAGGACGATGGCGCCGATCATGGCGATCAGCAGCACAATGCCCGCAGCCTGGAAGAAATAGACGTAGTCTGTGTAGAGGACGCGGCCGATCGCCTCGACGTTCGACACGTCGGGACCGGACACGGCCGGCGCCAGCGCCGCCTTGGCCGCCCCGCCCTGAACCACGGTGATCGACACCATGATCATCTCGGCCAGCAGGACGCCGGCGACGATCCCCGCCAACGGCAGGTAGCGGGCGTAGCCTTCGCGGAGGCGGACGAAGTCGACGTCCAGCATCATGACCACGAACAGGAACAGCACCGCGACGGCGCCGACGTAGACGACCACCAGCAGCATGGCCAGGAACTCGGCGCCCAGCAGGACGAAGAGGCCGGCGGCCGAGAAGAAGCTGAGGATCAGCCACAGGACGGAGTGCACGGGATTGCGCGCGGTCACGACCAGAAGGCCCGAAACCACGGCGACCGTCGCCAGAAGATAAAACGCTATGCCTTGCAGCATGGGTGGGACAAAGCCCCCTTCAAAGTCTTGCGCAGCGATCCCATGGCGGAATCGCGGCTCGGTTTAGCGATACGGAGCGTCGAGTTCCAGATTCTTCGCGATCAGCCGTTCCCAGCGGTCGCCATTGTCCAGCAGTCGGGCCTTGTCATAGAGCAGTTCTTCGCGCGTCTCGGTGGCGAACTCGCTGTTCGGTCCCTCGACGATGGCGTCAACCGGGCAGGCCTCCTGGCACAGACCGCAGTAGATGCATTTGACCATGTCGATGTCGTAGCGCGTCGTGCGGCGGCTGCCGTCGGCGCGCGGTTCGGCCTCGATGGTGATGGCCTGGGCGGGGCAGATAGCCTCGCACAACTTGCAGGCGATGCAGCGTTCCTCGCCGTTCGGATAGCGGCGCAGCGCGTGCTCGCCGCGGAAGCGCGGCGACTGCGGGTTGCGCTCGAACGGATAGTTCACCGTCGCCTTCGGCTTCATCATGTACTTCATCGACAGGCCGACGGCGCCGAACACGTCGGTCAGCATCGCGCCCTTGGCCGCCTGAACGATACGGGTCAGCATTACGATTTCACTCCGGCGCAGTCGCGTTGATAGCGCGCGCTTTCCTTGTCGAGGGTCTGGCAAAGGCGCTGGCGCTCGGCGTCCTGCCGCTGCACCTGCTCCATCTTGCGTTCCCACTGATAGACCGAGACCGGATCGGCCTCATAGGCCGCACAGGCCGACGCCAGAATGGGCGCGGCCAGGGCGATGATCATGACGACGGCCCGTTTCATTCGCCCACCTGCCGCTTGCAATCGTCGCGGTCGAAGCGCGGATCGTCGCGCGACAGACGCTGGCAATAGGCGCGCTTGTCAGCAACCTCGCGACGTTCCCGCTCGACCCGCTCCAGCCGCGCCCCTGCACTCTCAGGCGCAGCCGGGCTCATCGGCTTGAAGGTGCAGGCCGACAGACCGGCGACGAGGGCCAGCGCAAGCAGTGATGTGGCGCGAACGCCCATCACGCACCCACCGCGAAGACACGCCAGGCCGCCACGGCCACCACGGCGATCAGCGACGACGGCAGGAAGATCTTCCAGCCCAGACGCATCAGCTGGTCATAGCGGTAGCGAGGCACGAAGGCTTTCACCAGGGCGATCATGAAGAACCAGAAGACGATCTTGGTCGCCAGGACCAGGAAGTAGAACAGGTTGGCCAGGAAGGTCGGCCAGCTGTCGAGGAAGTCAGTCGGGAAGCCCGGATTCCAGCCGCCGCAGAACAGCAGGCTGATCATGGCGCACATGAAGACGATGTTGGCGTACTCGCCGATCATGAACAGCAGGTAGGGCGTCGACGAATATTCGACCTGATAACCGGCCACCAGCTCCGACTCCGCCTCGGGAAGGTCGAAGGGCGGGCGGTTGGTCTCGGCCAGGGCCGAGATGAAGAAGACGATGGTCATCGGGATCATGACCACGATGGTCGGCAGGGTGTCGAGGCCGCCGCCGAACATGTTCCAGTTCCAGATCCAACCGGTCTGCTGGGTCACGATCTCGGTCAGGTTCATCGTCCCCGCCAGCAGGATGACGTTGATGATGACCAGGCCCATCGAGACCTCATAGGACACCATCTGCGCCGCCGAACGCAGCGATCCCAGGAACGGGTACTTCGAGTTCGAAGCCCAGCCGCCCATGATGATGCCGTAAACGCCCAGCGAACTGATCGCGAGGATGTAGAGCACGCCGACGTTCAGGTCAGAGATCACCCAGCCCGGCGCGAACGGGATCACCGCCCAGGCGATGAAGGCCAGGATGAAGGTGATCAGCGGCGCGGCCAGGAAGACGACCTTGTCGGAACCCGACGGGACGACGATTTCCTTGAGCACGAATTTGAAGAAGTCAGCGAAGGACTGCAGCAGGCCGAAGGGGCCGACCACGTTGGGGCCTTTGCGCATCTGCACGCCGGCCCAGATCTTGCGGTCCGCCAGCAGCAGGAAGGCGAGCGAGATCAGGATCCCGACCGTGACGATCAGGATGCCGCCGATGGTGACGAGGGTCCAGCCCAGGGGCGTGGTCCAGAAGGAGGTCGCAGCGTCCATGATTTACTCCGCCGCCAGGGCGACCGGCGCCGTCCGCTCAGCGGACAGTTGGGCCATCGTTTCGCTGGCGCGCGCGATCGGGTTGGTCAGGTAGGGATCGACGATGGTCGACACGAAGGCGACGTCGCCCAGATCGCCCTTGGCGCCCAGAGCCGCCACGTCGAACGACTGAGCCGGCGCCAGATAGTCGATGCGGCCGAAGGTCGGATGGTCGCCCATCAGCTTGGCGCGCAATTGTTCCAGGGTGTCGAACGGCAACTTCTGGCCGACCCGTTCCGACAGGGCGCGGATGATGGCCCAGTCTTCCTTGGCCTCGCCCTTGGGGAAGACGACGCGTTCCGCCATCTGCACCCGGCCTTCGGTGTTCACGTACAGGCCCGACTTCTCGGTGTAGGCGGCGCCCGGCAGGATGACGTCGGCGCCGTGCGCGCCACGGTCGCCGTGCGAGCCCAGATAGACGCGGAAGGCGTCGGAGGCCGAAGCGTTCACTTCATCGGCGCCCAGCAGGAACAACACGTCCAAAGCGCCCGGCTTCAGCATGCCGGCCACATCCAGACCGCCCTCGGCGGGGACGAAGCCCATGTCCAGGCCGCCGACGCGCGCGGCGGCGGTGTGCAGGACGTTGAAGCCGTTCCAGCCGTCCTTGACCACGCCGACCTTCTTGGCCAGCACGCCCAGGGCGTTCAGCACAGCCGCGCCAGTGTCGCCGACCAGGGCGCCCGCGCCGACGATGATCGCCGGGCGTTCAGCCTTGGTCAGGAAGTCGATCGCCGCCTTGGGCAGCTTGCCGACCGTCTTCGAACCGGCGCCCAGGTAGTTGTAGTCATAGGTCAGGTCGACCTGTTCGCCGACGACGCCGATCTCGGCAGCGCCCTTCAGCCAGACCTTGCGGATACGGGCGTTGAGCAGCGGCGCCTCGGTGCGCGGATTGGCGCCGACGATCAGGATGGCGTCAGCGTTTTCAATACCTTGCAGGCCGGAATTGAACAACCAGCCCTCGCGAGCCCCCTGCCCGATCGCGGCGCCGTCCTGACGGCAGTCGGTGTTGGCCGAGCCCAGGGCGCGGAACAGATCCAGCGTCGCCTTCATCGACTCGGCGTCCTGAAGGTCGCCGGCGATGACGCCGATGCGGTCAGCCGAGGCCGACTTCAGCTTGGCGGCGACAGCGTTCAGGGCCTCATCCCACGAGGCGACGCGCAGCTTGCCGTTCTCACGGACATAGGGCTTGTCCAGGCGCTGACGGGCCAGGCCGTCGACCGCATAGCGGCTCTTGTCCGACAGCCACTCTTCGTTGATGCCCTCGTTCACGCGCGGCAGAACGCGCATGACCTCGGCGCCCCGCGCATCGGCGCGGATGTTCGAGCCCAGGGCGTCCATGACATCGATGGTCTCGGTCTTCTTCAGTTCCCACGGACGATAGTGGTACTGCCAGGGACGGTGCGTCAGTGCGCCGACCGGGCACAGGTCGTTGACGTTGCCCGACAGTTCGCTGTCGATGTTCTTTTCCAGATAGGTCGTGATCTCGGCGCCTTCGCCGCGCGAGATCATGCCGATGTCCGGCACGCCGGCCACTTCGGTGATGAAGCGAACGCAACGCGTGCACTGGATGCAGCGCGTCATGAACGTCTTGACCGTCGGGCCCATGTTCTTTTCTTCGACCGCGCGCTTGTTCTCGCCATAGCGCGAACCGTCACGGCCATAGCCTACCGCCTGGTCCTGCAGGTCGCACTCGCCGCCCTGGTCGCAGATCGGGCAGTCCAGCGGGTGGTTGATGAGCAGGAACTCCATCACCCCTTCGCGGGCCTTCTTGACCATCGGCGTGTCGGTGAAGATCTCTTGACCTTCGGCCGCCGGAAGGGCGCACGAAGCCTGCGGCTTCGGCGGTCCAGGCTTCACCTCGACCAGGCACATGCGGCAGTTGCCGGCGATGGACAGGCGCTCATGGTAGCAGAAACGCGGGATTTCGTGCCCGGCGCGCTCGGCGACCTGCAGCACGGTCATGCCGGGTTCGAACTCGGTTTCGACGCCGTTGACCTTGGCGATAGGCATTACGATTACTCCGCCGCGATCGCGTGGCCGGCGAAGTTCGCGCGGCGGCTGCGGTAGGTGTTGATGCGGTCTTCGATCTCGTGACGGAAGTGCCGGATCAGGCCCTGAACGGGCCAGGCGGCGGCGTCGCCGAGGGCGCAGATGGTGTGGCCTTCGACCTGACCGGCCACGTCGAGCAGCAGGTCGATCTCCGACGGATCGGCGTCGCCCACGGCCATGCGTTCCAGCACGCGCCACATCCAGCCGGTGCCTTCGCGGCACGGCGTGCACTGGCCGCAGCTCTCATGCTTGAAGAAGTAGCTGATGCGGGCGATGGCCTTAACGATGTCAGTGGACTCGTCCATCACGGTCACGCCAGCCGTACCCAGCGACGAGCGCATCTCGCGCATGGAATCGAAGTCCATCAGCGCGACTTCAGCCTGTTCGCGCGTGATGACCGGGCAGGATGCGCCGCCGGGGATGATGGCTTTCAGGTTGCCCCAACCGCCGCGAACGCCGCCGCCGTGATCTTCGATCAACTGGCGCAGCGGCATCGACATGGCTTCTTCGACCACACAGGGCGTGTTCACATGACCCGACAGGGACATCAGCTTGGTGCCGGTGTTGTTCGGACGACCGAAGCTGGCGAACCAGTCGGCGCCACGACGCAGGATGGTGCCGACCACAGCGATCGATTCCACGTTGTTCACCGTGGTCGGGCAGCCGTACAGGCCCGCGCCGGCCGGGAACGGCGGCTTCAGGCGCGGCTGGCCCTTCTTGCCTTCCAGGGATTCCAGCAGGGCCGTTTCTTCGCCACAGATATAGGCCCCGGCGCCGTGGTGGATATAGACGTGGAAGTCCCAGCCGTGGACGTTGTCAGCACCGATCAGCCTGGCCTCATAGGCCTGCTTGACGGCGGCTTCCATGCGCTCGCGCTCCAGCACGTACTCGCCACGCAGGTAGATGTAGCAGGCGTGGGCCTGCATCGCGAAGGAGGCGATCAGCGCGCCTTCGATCAGCAGCTGCGGATCATGACGCATGATCTCGCGATCCTTGCAGGTCGCGGGCTCGGATTCGTCGGCGTTGATGACCAGGTAGTGAGGACGATCCTTCACTTCCTTCGGCATGAAGGACCACTTCAGGCCGGTCGAGAAACCGGCGCCGCCGCGTCCGCGCAGGCCCGAGTTCTTGACGTTGGTGATGATCCAGTCGCGGCCAAGGTCCAGCATGTCCTTGGTGGCGTTCCACGCGCCGCGTTGCTTCGCCCCCTCCAGGCCCCAGTCATGGAAGCCGTAGAGGTTGGTGAAGATGCGGTCCTTGTCTTCGAGGATTCCGACCATGAGCCCTTAAAGTCCTTCCGCCATGCGGCGCTTGTGGTGGCGGGTGCGCATGAAAACAGCAGTGACGACCAACGCCCAGCCCGCGGCCAGTAGGCCGTAGGCGATCAGCAGAAGGTCCTCGGACAGCCCGAACTTGCCGTCCTTCACCGCCAGCACCAATCCCGCCGCAACGACGATCAACGCCAGTCCGCCCCAACGCAGGGGCCAACCGACGCGACGCAGCTCGGCCCGGTAGGCCGCCCTGCCCTCATCGCTGTCGAGGTTCGGTCTTGTCATCAGGCCGGAGCCTTCTCAGCCGCCGGCTGGGAGTTCGGCAGCGACTTGATCTTCTTGGCCCGCGAGCCGTCGTACAGCGTCGGGTCCGTCAGGACCTTGGCGCCGCCCTCAGGCTCGGAGGTGTGACGACCCACGCGCGAACCCGGCTTCGGCGACTGGCCGGCGGCGAAGTCGTCGATGATCTGGGCCATCGTCTCGGGCGTCAGGTCTTCGTAGTAGTAGTCGTTGATCTGGGCCATCGGCGCGTTGGAGCAGGCGCCCAGGCACTCGACTTCCTGCCAGGTGAAGCGACCGTCGGCGGACAGGACGTCCTTGGGACCGATCTTCTCCTTGCAGACCCGCATCAGCTCATTGGCGCCGCGCAGCATGCAGGGCGTGGTGCCGCAGACCTGGATCAGGGCGACCTTACCGACCGGCTCCAGTTGGAACATGGTGTAGAAGGTCGCGACCTCCAGCACCCGGATGAAGGGCATGCCCAGCAGTTCGCCGATGGCGCGGATGGCGGGTTCCGAGACCCAGCCTTCCTGCTTCTGGACCAGCCACAGGATCGGGATCACCGCCGACTGGCGACGGCTTTCAGGGTATTTCTTGATCCACCACTCGGCCTTGGTCTTCGTGTCCTTTGAAAAGGCGAAGGATTCAGGCTGTTCCTTGGCGAGGCGACGAACGCTCATCGGTCCACTTCTCCGAACACCATGTCGAGCGAACCGAGGATGGCCGACACGTCCGCCAGCATGTGGCCCGTGTTCATCCAGTCCATCGCCTGCAGGTGACGGAACCCGGGGGCCGACAGCTTGACGCGGTAGGGTTTGTTGGTGCCGTCCGACACCAGATAGACGCCGAACTCGCCCTTGGGCGCCTCGACGGCCGCATAGACCTCGCCTTCCGGCGTCTTGAAGCCCTCGGTGTAGAGCTTGAAGTGGTGGATCAGCGCTTCCATCGAACGCTTCATCTCACCGCGGCGCGGCGGGGTGATCTTGTTGTTCTCGGTGATGACCGGTTCGCCGGGGCAGTTGCGCAGCTTGTGGATGCACTGTTCCATGATGCGGATCGACTGCTTCATCTCTTCGATGCGGCAGAGGTAGCGGTCCCAGCAGTCGCCGTTCTTGCCGACAGCAATGTCGAACTCGAGGTCGGCGTAGCAGTCGTAGGGCGTAGCCTTGCGCAGATCCCAGGCGATGTCCGAACCGCGCAGCATGACGCCCGAGAAGCCCCAGGCCAGGGCCTGCTCCTTGGACACCACGCCGATGTCGACGTTGCGCTGCTTGAAGATGCGGTTCTCGGTGACCAGGCTCTCGATGTCCGCCAGCTTGGCCGGGAACTCGGCGCACCAGCGGCCAATGTCGTCGATCAGTTCCGGCGTCAGGTCCTGATGGACGCCGCCGGGACGGAAGTAGTTGGCGTGCAGACGGGCCCCGCAAGCGCGCTCGTAGAAGACCATCAGCTTCTCGCGCTCTTCGTGGCCCCACAGCGGCGGGGTCAGGGCGCCCACGTCCATGGCCTGCATGGTCGTGTTCAGCAGGTGGTTCAGGATGCGGCCGATTTCCGAATACAGGACCCGGATAAGCTGGCCGCGATACGGCACGTCCAGTTCCAGCAGGCGCTCGATGGCCAGGCAGAAGGCGTGCTCCTGGTTCATCGGCGAGACGTAGTCCAGCCGGTCCAGGTAGGGGATGTTCTGAAGGTAGGTCCGGGCCTCCATCAGCTTTTCGGTGCCGCGATGCAGCAGGCCGATATGCGGATCGACGCGGGTCACCAGCTCGCCGTCCAGCTCCAGCACCAGACGCAGCACGCCGTGCGCGGCCGGGTGCTGCGGGCCGAAGTTGATGGTGAACTTGCGATCGTCCATCGCCCGCGCGTGCGGGGTCAGGCCGTCTTCGTAGTCTTCGAACGGGTCGATCGCCCTGGGGGCGGCCGTCGTGGGGGTGTTCTCGCCAACAGCCATTACTTGGCTCCCGCCTTCTCGTCGCCCGGCAGGACCGGGGCCGGGTACTCAGCGCCTTCCCACGGAGAGAGGAAGTCGAAGTTGCGATATTCCTGGGCCAGCTTCACCGGCTCATAGACCACGCGCTTCTGCTCTTCGTCGTAGCGGACCTCGACATAGCCCGTCATCGGGAAGTCCTTGCGCAGCGGATGTCCCTCGAAACCATAGTCCGTCAGGATGCGGCGCATGTCGGGGTGATCCGAGAAGATCATGCCGTACATGTCGAAAGCCTCGCGCTCGAACCAGCCTGCCGACGGGTAGACCGACGTCACGCTGGGGACAGGCTGAACCTCGTCGGTCGAAACCTTGACGCGCACCCGCGCTGCGCGGGTCAGCGACAGCAGGTGATAGACAACCTCGAACCGCTGGACGCGGTCGGGATAGTCGGCGCCGCAGGCGTCCATAAGCAGCTGGAAGCCGAACTGATCGCGCAGGGCCGTCATGACCTCGACGATATTCTCGCGCGCGGCGATTAGGGTCAGCTCGCCGTAGGCGACGACGGCCTCGACACCGAGAGCCGCCACCATTTCGGTCCCCAGCGGGGTCAGGGCGGATTCGCGCTCCGCGACGCGCACCAGCTCGCTCATCGCTCGATCGTCCCCGTGCGGCGGATCTTCTTCTGCAGTTGCAGGATGCCGTACAGCAGAGCCTCCGCTGTCGGCGGGCAGCCCGGAACATAGACGTCCACCGGCACCACGCGGTCGCAACCGCGCACGACGCTGTAGCTGTAGTGGTAATAGCCGCCGCCGTTGGCGCAGCTGCCCATCGAGATGACGTAGCGCGGGTCCGGCATCTGGTCATAGACCTTGCGCAGGGCCGGAGCCATCTTGTTGGTCAGGGTGCCGGCGACGATCATCAGGTCAGACTGGCGTGGCGAACCGCGCGGCGCGGTGCCGAAGCGTTCCAGGTCGAAACGCGGCATCGACAGGTGGATCATCTCGACAGCGCAGCAGGCCAGGCCGAACGACATCCACATCAGCGAACCCGTGCGGGCCCAGTTGATGACGTCGTCCAGCGAGGTCGTCAGGAAGCCCTGCTCGCCGACTTCGGTGTTCACCGCCTCGAAGAACTTGTCGTGAATCTTGGGGTCGTAGCCTTCCACGGTCGAGCGCGCGGCCGAGCCGGCGGGGACCAGGGGCGACGCCAAGGGCGACGAAGGCGCGATTATTGCCATTCCAGCGCTCCCTTCTTCCATTCGTAGATAAAGCCGACGGTCAGGAGGCCGAGGAAGACCATCATCGACCAGAAGGCGAAGACCATGCCGCCGGTCGACAGGTCGAACATCGACACCGCCCACGGGAAGAGGAAGGCCACTTCCAGATCGAAGATGATGAAGAGGATCGACACCAGATAGAACCGGACGTCGAACTTCATGCGTGCGTCATCAAAGGCGTTGAAGCCGCATTCGTAGGCCGACAGCTTCTCAGTGTCGGGATTTTTCGGCGCCAGAGCCCAGGCGGCCAGCATGAAGCCGAGGCCAAGGACGGCGGCGATCGCCAGGAAAACGACGATCGGGAGGTATTCCAGAAGAAATGCGTTCATTCGAGCTGCCTCGCCCGCCGAGGGAGGGGGCGGATTCGGGGCTTCTTAGACCCAACCTCGCCGGGGTTCAAACCCATGTCGGCAAAGGTTTTTTGTTGAGAACGGTTCGCAAGCTTATGCGCGTTTTGCCGCAGGCCCCGACATTGCCAGTCGCACCGCCGATACGCGTAAATGGCGGCTTCCCAATACCGTTGTAATGAAGGTCGCAGCATGAGCCTGGCAGCCCGCTTGCTGAACACCATCGAGCGCGTCGGCAATCGCCTGCCCGACCCCGTATTTCTCTTTCTGTGGCTGATCCTGGGCCTGGTCGTGCTCAGCATGGTCGGCGCCGGTCTGGGGTGGTCCGCCGTCAACCCCGTGACCGGCGACGTGCTGCAGGCGGAGAGCCTGTTGTCGCCCGCCAATCTGGAGCGGCTGTTCATCGGCATGCCGCGCACCCTGGCCGATTTCCCGCCGCTGGGGATCGTGATCACAATTATTTACGGCGCCTCGGTCGCCGAGCGGACCGGCATGTTCTCGACCGCCATTCGCGGCGCCCTGCTGAACGCGCCGCGATTCATCCTGACGCCCATCGTGGTGGTGACAGGCATGGTGTCGCACCATGCCTCTGACGCCTCCTATGTGGTCGTCATTCCGCTGGCCGCTGTCATCTTCGCCGCCGCAGGCCGCCATCCGCTGGCCGGTCTGGCCGCAGGTTTCGCCGCCGTCTCGGGCGGCTATGCAGGCAACCTGTTCCCCGGCGCCAGCGACGCGCTGATTCTGGGCATCACAGAACCCGCCGCCCACCTGATCGATCCGTCCTACGCCGTCAGCATCGCGGGCAACTGGTTCTTCATCGTCGGCGTCGTCTTTGTCTTCACCCCAATCGTCTGGTTCCTGACCGACCGGGTGATCGAGCCGCGCCTCGGCCCCTGGGTTCCCAGCTCCGCCGCTCCCGCCACCACTGAAGAGAAGCAGCCCCTGTCCGGCATGGAGAAGCGCGGGCTCGTCTTCGCCGTCCTGACCATCCTGTCGATGATTGCGCTGTGGACCCTCATCACCCTCCTGCCGGGATCGCCCTTAGTTGACGCCAACGCCGAGCCGGCCCAGCGCTTCAACCCCCTGTATCGTTCGCTGGTCGCCTTCTTCGCACTGACCTTCTTCGGCGCAGGCGCAGCCTTCGGCGTCGGCTCCGGCTCGATCAGGAGCCACCACGATCTGGTCCGCATGATGCGCGAGGGGATCAGCCAGCTGGCCCCCTATATCGTCCTGGCCTTCTTCGCCGCCCACTTCGTCGCCATGTTCAACTGGTCCGGACTGGGACCGATTCTGGCGGTGAACGCCGCCGGCTCCCTGCGCGAACTGGCCCTGCCGACGCCGCTGCTGCTGATCATCGTGGTGCTGGTGTCCTGCATCTTCGACCTGTTCATCGGCTCGGCCTCGGCCAAGTGGTCAGCCCTGGCCCCCATCGTCGTGCCCATGTTCATGCTGCTGGGCATCAGCCCCGAGATGACGACCGCCGCCTATCGCATGGGCGACAGCGTCACCAACATCGCCACGCCGCTGATGAGCTACTTCCCGCTGATCCTGACCTTCGCCCAGCGCTGGGACCCTCGCTTCGGCCTTGGATCTCTGATGGCCACCATGCTGCCCTACGCCGGAGCCTTCCTGGTCGCTGGCCTGATCATGGTGGCGGCCTGGGTGGCGCTGGATCTGCCGCTGGGGCCGGGCGTGGGCGTTCACTATACCCCGCCGCCGCCCGCCACCGCCTCGCACCTGCCGGTGGACGGCGGAATCGCAGGCCCTGTCGCCCCGCCACAGGCCGCCGCCGCGGCCAAGTAACGGAGCTCGCGCTATCTTTTCACTTATCCACAGTCGGGCCGCTTGACAGTAACGGGCCTCCCCGCCTAAACGACGCCCCTCGCCGGGACGCATTGCTTCTCGGCGGGAAACGCGGGTGTAGCTCAGTTGGTTAGAGTGCCGGCCTGTCACGCCGGAGGTCGCGGGTTCGAGTCCCGTCACTCGCGCCATTCTCTTAAAGAACAAGAGAATGGCGCGCCCCCGCCCTCCCCTTACATAGTATAATACTGGCATAGCGTTTGCGCCGACTGTTGGAGCGCGCAAGATGCATGTCGACGCTGGCCGCGTCATTCTGGTCGCCCAAAGACACAGCGGCTCCGCCCGAGACAGCATCAGCGGATTCGCATTTTTCTGATTGCGAGCGTGCTGCCCGAATCCTGTCGCGGCGTGCCCCCATGCTCCGGACCTCGCCGCTACGGGCGCCTCGCCCCAAGGCCGCGGGGAAAGACGGCCCGCCGCCTCCTCGGAAGCCTCAATGGCCGCCAGAACAGTCCAGCGGACTCGACGCGGCGACATGTCGCTCAGACTCCCGAAGCAACGCCACGGGCAGCAGCCAGTCAGCGTCGAAGCCGCGCATTACTATGAGGGAACAGTTGAAAGGGTCGCTGCTCATGCCCCGAAGGGCAGATGGCTGGGGAACTAGGACTCGAACCTAGAATGACGGTACCAAAAACCGTAGTGTTACCATTACACCATTCCCCAGCAGGACCAGTGCGCCCCGCAGTTCGTTGCTGCGAGGAGCGGTGAGATACGCCAAGGCTTTCTGGGATGCAACACCTGAAAACAGAAGAATTTTCATTGGGCCGCGACTTTTTTGAAAGCGGCAATTTCCCCGCTTGCGAGGTCCGGAACCCGTGGCTATAAGCCCCCTCCTCGGCGCAACGACGGCCTCTGGCCTGCGTCGAGACGAAATGTCGGAGTGTGGCTCAGTCTGGTAGAGCACTGCGTTCGGGACGCAGGGGTCGGAGGTTCGAATCCTCTCACTCCGACCATTTTTCTTGAATCGCTGGATGATTTCCCCATCATGGGGCCGTGCATTCGCGCGCCCGAGCATTAAGCTCTGCGGCATGATCAAACTGCTTTCCCCAACCGAAGTCGTCGCCTTCTGGATCGAGGCCGGTCCTCAGAAATGGTTCGCCAAGGACGCCGCTTTCGACGCGGCCTTCACCGAGCGGTGCCGCGATACCCATTTCGCCGCCGCCCGCCGCGAACTGGACCACTGGACCGAGACGCCCGACGGCGCACTGGCCCTGATCATCCTGCTGGACCAGTTGCCGCGAAACGCCTTCCGCGACACGGCACATATGTTCGCCACCGATTCACTGGCCCTGATGTTCGCCAAGGCGGCGATCGCGCAGGGTCATGACCGCAAGGTGGCCGCCGACCTGCGCCCCTTCGTTCTGATGCCGCTGATGCACTCGGAATCGCTCGCGGATCAGGAAAAGCTTCTCACCCTGCTGGATGAGTCTGAAGCGCCCGAGACGTTCAGATTCGCCGTCATCCACCGCGACATCATCGCCCGCTTTGGCCGCTTCCCTCATCGAAACGCCAGTCTGGGACGCGAGACGACGGAGGAAGAAGCCGCCTTCCTGAGCGGAGACGGCTTCAAGGGCTGATTCGATCCACAATCGTGATCGTCTCGAGGCCAGTGAGAGATTGGCGGAAGGGTGATTCGCGCGCGATGGTCGCGCCATGACCGCCGCCCTCGCCCTCGCCGATCTTGAAACCCGCAGCGGGGCGGCTCCGGCCGATCACCCCGAATGGCAGTATCTCAACCTGCTACGCGACATCCTCGACAACGGCGTGCGTCGCGCCGATCGCACCGGCACCGGCACGCTCGGCGTCTTCGGCCGTCAGATCCGCTTTGACCTGTCGAAGGGTTTCCCCCTTCTGACCACCAAGAAGCTGCACACGCGTTCGATCTTCATCGAGCTGCTATGGTTCCTGCGCGGCGAGACCAATATCGGCTGGCTCAAGGAAAACGGCGTCGGCATCTGGGACGAATGGGCGGACGCCAACGGCGACCTGGGCCCCGTCTATGGCAAGCAGTGGCGCTCCTGGGCCGCGCCAAACGGCCAGAGCATCGACCAGATCCAGAAGCTGATCCACGGCCTGAAGACCAACCCCAACAGCCGCCGCCATATCGTCAGCGCCTGGAACCCGGCCGACGTGGACGACATGGCCCTGCCGCCCTGCCACTGCCTGTTCCAGTTCTTCGTGGCCGACGGAAAGCTGAGCTGCCAGCTGTATCAGCGCTCGGCCGACGTCTTCCTCGGCGTGCCGTTCAACATCGCCTCCTACGCCCTGCTGACCCTTATGCTGGCCCAGGTGCTGGGGCTGGAGCCCGGCGACTTCGTCCACACCTTCGGCGACGCCCACCTCTATCTGAACCATCTGGAGCAGGCCGAGCTGCAACTGACCCGCCAGCCCCTGCCCCTGCCCACCCTGACCGTCGCGCCGAAAGCCGATCTGTTCGCCTATGAGCTGTCGGACTTCGTGCTGAGCGACTATGCGCCCTGGCCGCACATCAAGGCCGCCGTCGCGGTCTGAGCCTCATGAAGATCGCTGACCTCAAGGCGGACGTCCTCCGCATCTCCGACATCTATGCGCGCGAACATTCCATCGACCGCGACCGCGCCGGAAATGGGGATTGGGCCCTGCTGAAGTTGCAGGAAGAACTCGGCGAAATGACCAAGGAGCACCTGAACCTTTCAGGTCGCGCGCGAGGCAAGCCCGACGCCGAGGCCCTGGCTGACGAAGCCGCCGATGTCCTGGGGATGCTGCTCATCTACTGTGAGTGTGCCGGGATCGACATCGAGGCCGCGATGCAGCGCAAATGGCTGAAGTGGCTGGAAACATCGTAAACCGTCGTTACGTCGTCTAGCGGAACTTCGGAATTCGGCGCAACCTCCCCTGATCCGCGTCAATGCGGGCATGGAACGGGAGGGTTGTCATGTTGAAGAAGTTTGCGGCCGAACTGCTCGGGACGATGGTGCTGGTGCTGTTCGGGTGCGGGGCCGCCGTGCTGGGCGGGTTCGATCATGTGGGGCAGTTGGGCATCGCCCTGGCCTTTGGCTTCGCCATCATCGCCATGGCCTATGGCATCGGGCCGGTGTCGGGCTGTCACGTCAATCCTGCGGTCAGCCTGGGCGTCTTCGTCGCCGGGCGGATGAGCGCCAGGGACATGCTGATCTACTGGGCGGCCCAGTTCATCGGCGCCATCGTCGGGGCAGCCATCCTCGGCATGATCGCCAAGACCGGTTTCGCCAGCCTGGGCCAGAACGGCTTCGACGCCGGATCGCCGGGCGGATACGGCCTGCACGCCGCCCTGATCTTCGAAATCGTGGCCACCGCCATCTTCATCATCGCCATTCTGGGCGTGACGGGGGCCAAGGGGCACGGCGCCTTCGCCGGCGTCGCCATCGGCATCACCCTGGCGGTCATCCACATCGTCGGCATTCAGGTGACCGGCGTGTCGGTCAATCCGGCCCGCAGCTTCGGCCCGGCCCTGCTGGTCGGCGGCCAGGCCCTGAGCCAGGTCTGGGTCTTCTTCGTCGCCCCGGCCATCGGCGCCGTGATCGGCGCGGCCTTCTTCCGCTTGAAACTGCTGGAGCCAGAGGCCTAAGTCCGATTCCGGGGGCGGCGTTCAGCCGTCCCCGCCTTTCGGAGTTCGCCAGTGTCTGTTCCCAAGATCGCCCTCGTCGTCGCCCGCGCCCGCAACGGTGTCATCGGCCACAAAGGCGACCTGCCGTGGCGGCTGCGGTCCGACCTGCAACGCTTCAAGGCCGTCACCGTCGGCAAGCCCTGCATCATGGGCCGCAAGACCTGGGAGAGCCTGCCGCTCAAGCCCCTGCCGGGCCGTCTGAACATCGTCCTGACCAAGGACGGCTCCTATGAGACCGAAGGCATGTCCAAGGGCGCCCTGGTCTGCTCGAACCTGGGCGAGGCCCTGTCCATCGCGCGCGAGACGGCGGAAGAGGACGGCGTGGACGAGGTCTGCATTATCGGCGGCACCGCTCTGTTCGAGATGGCTCTGCCCCGCGCCCAGCGCCTCTACATCACCGAGGTCGAGGCCGAACCCGAGGGCGACGCCCATTTCCCGACCTTCGACGAAACCGCCTTCGTCGAGATAGCCTCCGAGCCCCATCCGGCTGGAGACAAGGATGACCACGCCTTCACCTTCCGCACCCTCGATCGCCGCTGAACCGGAGACACGACCATGATCGTCGCCACCACCAATGACCTGACCGGCCACCGCATCGTCCGCCATATCGGCATGGTGCGCGGCGTCACCGTGCGCTCGCGCAACGCCATTTCCGACGCCATCGGCGGGGTTCAGTCCATGCTCGGCGGTCGCGTAGGCGTCTACGTCAAACTGGCGGAGACGGCGCGGCAGGAGGCCTACGACGATCTCGTCGCCCATGCGCGCGACATGGGCGCCAACGCCGTCCTGGCCATGCGCTACGACGCCAACGAGATCATGCCCGGCGTGACCGAAGTCCTGGCCTATGGCACCGCCGTCGTGGTTGAGCCGGCCTAGAGACCCAGCCCCTCGACCACCCGCGCCGCCACCGCCGCAAAGCGCTGCGCCGCCTCGCCGTCGGGTTCGGCCGAGACCAGCGGCCGGCCCGCGTCGCCCGCCTGACGCAGGGCCGCGTCCAAAGGCAGGTCGCCGAGGAAGGCCACGCCCAGCCGGGCGGCTTCGGCCTCGGCCCCGCCACGCCCGAAGACGTCGCCGCTCATGTTCTCGATCAGGCCCAGGGTCGGCACATTGACGCGCTGGAACAGGGTGTGGGCCCGGCGCGCATCGGCCAGCGCCACCTCCTGCGGGGTCGAGACGATGACCGCCCCGTCCAGCGGCGTTTTCTGGATCAGGGTCAGTTGCACGTCGCCCGTGCCGGGCGGCAGATCGACGACCAGAATGTCCAGCGGCGCTTCCTCCGTTCCCCAGCGCGTCTGGGTCAGCATCTGGGTGATGGCCTGGGAAGCCATCGGCCCGCGCCAGATCATGGCGTCGTCGGCCTTGGTCAGCAGGCCGACCGACATGGCCTTCAGCCCGTGGGCGACATGGGGAACGATAGCCCCGTCCACATAGGCCGGCTGGCCCGACAGCCCCAGCATGGTCGGCAGCGACGGTCCATAGACGTCGGCGTCCAGAATCCCGACCGACAGGCCACGTGCCGCCAGCGCCGCCGCCAGATTGACCGCCACCGTCGACTTGCCGACCCCGCCCTTACCGCTGGCCACAGCCAGAACCCGCTTCACATGGGCCGGACGCTCGGTCGGCACCGGCGCCTTGGCCCGCCCTTGATCGGTCGCGGCCTTCGACAGGCCCGCCGTGCGACGGGGAGCCGCAGCCGCCACGGCCTCGGCGGTCAGCACGACCGAGACCCGCGCCATGCCCGGCATGGCCTTCAACGCCGCCTCGGCCGCGTCGCGCACGGGGGCGTAGATGGCCGTCTCGCCCGCCGGAACCTCCATGACGAAACCGGCCCGGTCCTCGGCCACCGTCAGCCCCTGAACCAGACCGGCGGCGACCAGCCCCTGTCCCGATTTCGGGTCCACAACGGCGTCTAGGGCGGCGATTACAGCGGTGCGGTCGATCAAGGCTCTGCTCCTTGGCCCTTGCCGGGCCGGTCGCGGGCGTTCTATCGCCCTCTGGTCCTGTCCGCGAGCCTGTTCCTTTGACCAAAACGCCCCGCCTCACCCTGATCGCCGGCCCCACCGCCTCGGGCAAGTCGCGTCTGGCGCTGGAAATGGCCGAACGGACCGGCGCCGTCATCGTCAACGCCGACAGCCAGCAGCTCTACGCCGACCTGCGCATCCTCACCGCCCGCCCGTCGATCGAGGACGAAGCCCGCGCCGATCACCGCCTCTACGGCGTCGCTGACGCGGCCGAATCCTGGTCGGTCGGCCGCTGGACCCGCGCCGTCATGCCCCTGCTGGACGAACTGGCGGCGCAGGACCGGCCCGTCCTTCTTGTCGGCGGCACCGGCCTCTATTTCAACGCCCTGACGCGCGGCCTTGCCGACATCCCTGCCGTGCCTGACGAAGTCCGCGACGCGGTCCAGGCCGACTATGACACTGAGGGTGAGACCACGTTCCGTCGTCGCCTGGCCGAGGTCGATCCGACCGCCGCCGCCGCCATCACGCCCGGCGACCGCCAACGCCTGATCCGCGCCCTTAGCGTGTCCAGCCACACAGGCCGCAGCCTCACAGACTGGATCGCCGACACGCGCCCCCTTCTGGCGCCCGGCGGTTGGACCGGCCTGGTGCTGGAGCCGGAGCGCGCCAATCTCTACGCCTCATGCGATCTGAGGGTCGGCCAGATGATCGAACAGGGCGCACTGGACGAAGCGAAGGCTCTGGCCGACCGCCATCTCGATCCAGACCTGCCCGCCATGAAGGCGGTCGGCGTGCGCGAACTGATCGCCCATCTGGCCGGCCAGACCTCGATGGAACAGGCCGTAGCGCAGACCCGGCAGGCCACGCGCAACTACGCCAAGCGGCAACTGACCTGGTTCCGCAACCAGACGCCGGACTGGCCGCGCGCCTAGATCAGACGCGACGGGTCCAGGATCACGTGCCGGATGCGCGTCCGGTCATGCGTATAGGTGACATGGACCAGCCCGTCCGACCCCTGAACCACCGCCGGATAGGCGTAGCCGTGCGGCAGGGCTTCGCTCTCCAGCGTCAGCACGTTTCGCCATGACAGGCCGTCTGCCGACAGACCGACATTGAGTGGATAGCGCGGCCCCCGCCCCGGTCGGGCAGGTTCATGACCGGCATGATTGTAGATCATCAGGTGGCGCCCGTCCGACAGCGTCGAGGCATCCGTGCCCGAGTTGGGATTGGGCAGATCGACAGCGCCGATGGGGCTCCATGTCCGCCCGCCGTCGTGCGACCAGCTTGACGCCAACGCCCCCTGACGCGCCCGCGCCACGGCCTGAAGCGCGCCGTTCGGATGAACCAGGACGCTGGGCTGGATGGCGTCGATATTCAGCGGCGAGGCGACCGGATCGGTCAGGGTCCAGTGACGCCCTTGATCCGTGCTGATCTCGAAATGCAGCCGCCAGTTCGCGCCTGCCGCCGACCCCATGCCTTCGCCCGCCTCGGTGCTGGACGGCGAAAGCCACGTCCCATCGGCCAGAACGACCGGCTTGTTCTTGATCGGCCCCAGAATCCCATCGGGCAGACGACGCGGCGCCGACCAGGTGCGACCACCGTCCGGCGAGGTCATGACCATGCCCCACCAGGTGAAAGGATCCGGCCCGACCTTGTAGAACAGGATCAGATCGCCCTGCGGCGGTTGGAACAGCACGGGGTTCCAGGTCGGGTGACGCGATCCGTCGGGCTGAACGCCGTCGGCCAGTTGCACCCCCTCGGTCCAGGCGCCGTTCTCGAACCGGGCGAACCATATGCAGACGTCAGGATGCTTCTCATGAGTCCCGCCAAACCAGGCGGCGGCCATGACGCCTCCCCTGGTCTCCACGATGGTTGAGGCATGGCACTGCGGATAGGGCGCCTGGTCGTAGATGAAGCCGGAGCGGACAACGGCGCTCGAACCGTCTTCGTCTCTAGCCGCCGCAGCGCCCGCCGTGGCTGCGAAACCGCCCCCCAGACCTGCGCCCAGTCCCAGCCCGAGGCCCAATCCCAGCCGTCTGCGCGTGACCTCGACCATTCTGCACCCTCCCTCATTCTTCTGAGGCGGAATGCTTCCGGCCGTGTCTACCGGTGTCAATCGCCTTGGCCAGTGACAAATCAGCCGAAAATCCCGGGCGCGCGCGACCTTCCCCTTGGATGATCCACCGAGAAGACCTATATTGGATTTGTCCGGGTTCGCCCGGACTATGGCGATAAACGCGCTTGTAATAAGCGGACCGGACCCGGGTGCGATTCCCGGCGGCTCCACCAAATCTCTCACCGCGTTATCGGCGGGAGCTGCGGGGCCGACTAGCATCGACGGACGTGTAAAGAAGATGCTTTTGCCCGTCTTGGCCCACCGTATCGGGCCATTTTATAACTGCGAACGATAACTTCGCTGGAGAAGTCCGCCTCGCCGCGTAATGCGGTTCGGTTGATTTCGAACACTTAAGTCCTGGGGGTTCAGATCCTCAGGCGGGGCCCGGAGGGCGCCTGGCAACAGAAGCCCTCCACTTTCCTCACATCGGTCTCTTCCGTCACTCGCCTGTCGCGGGTAACAGTCGCGCGTCCCCAGTTTCGAGGCCCCGATGACGGATCAAGCTCCCCCGGTCGATGAGATGTTCTATGAGCAACTCGCCCAGGACGCCCTGCGCGGCGTGATCCGCTCTGCGCTGGAACGCGCGGCCGAGCCCGCGGGCATTCCCGGCGCGCACCATTTCTACATCACGTTCAAGACGCGGGCGCCCGGCGTCTCGGTGCCGCCGGACGTGCTGGCCAAGTATCCCGACGAAATGACCATTGTCCTGCAGCATCAGTACTGGGACCTCGACGTCCAGCACGACCGCTTCTCGATCATGCTGAAGTTCGGCGGCATGCCCAAGGTCCTGGCCATGCCCTATTCGGCGGTGACCCGCTTCTACGACCCCAGCGTCCAGTTCCTGCTGCAGTTCGAAGAGCCCGAGATCGTCGAGGCGGAAATCGCCCCTCTGTCGCCCCCGGCCCGCGACCCGAACGCCGCTCCGCCCCCCTCGGGCGACGACGACGGTCCCAAGGTGGTCTCTCTGGACCAGTTCCGGAAGAAGTAGGCCGCCCACAACGGACGAATCGCTCTTCCACTAGGGTGTGGAAAGCGGACCATGCTGGCTTATGCAGCCCGGATTTCTCCGACGTGCAAAAAAGGCGTGACCGCCGCCATCGCACGCTGGACGTATTCGGCCTTCTCGCCGACGGGCGCGACGTAACGGATAGCTTCTTCCGCGTCACGCTGAGTCGCCAAGCGCGCAATCATCCAAGCGGCCAGGTATTGCGAGGCAAGGCAGCCACCGGCGGTTGCGACATTGCCGTGCGCGGCGAAGGGCGCATCCACGACATTGACGCCCGCCTCGATGACCCAAGGCTTGGTCGTCAGATCGGTGCAAGCGGGCAGGTCGCCGATCAACCCCAGCTTGGCCAGTAGAAGCGTGCCTGAGCACTGAGCGCCGATCAGCTGACGCGTCGGGTCCAGCGGCAGGTGCGACAGGAGGGTGGGATCGGCGGCGTAGTCGCGGGTCTTGATCCCGCTGCCAATCAGGACCGCGTCAGCGTCGGCCAAGAACTCCAGCGGCTTCTGGCGCTGGATCGTTACCCCAGCCATTGAAGTAACTTCCTGCGTGGGACACGTGATGTGGGCCGCCCAGCCCTGTGACTTCATCCTGTTCAAGATGCCTGCTGCGATGAAGGAATCCAACTCGTTGAATCCGTCAAAGGTCAGGATGGCTATTTGCATGACTGGCTCGGGGCGGGGAGATGAGGAGGAAGACGGCACGTTCGCCGAGTTACAATCCCGACTCAAGACCGGACATCTGAATGTCCGCAACGGGTCGATTTTTGGTTCTGGTCTTAAGCCGCCGGTCGAAAGCGACCCCGCCCTCACCGCCTGGGAAACACCCGGATCGTGATCCGCTCGCGTTCGCCCTCGTTCCGCTCGACCAGCAGGCGCGCGACCTGGCTGTCGTCGTGGAACAGATAGCCCTTGATGGCGTCCAGCAGGGCCTTGGCCAGGTTGTCTAGGTCCATCCACGGGGCGTCTCCGACGTGCTCCATGCGGATCTCTACGACATAGTCGCCCCAGGCCGGGCGTGACGTCCACTCCTTGCGGAAGAACTCATAGGCCAGCGGCTTGTAATATTTGGCTTGGGTGGTCAGGCCGTCGATGGTGACCTCGACCACATCGCCCACCTCGCGCCCGCGCACTTTCCCTGTCCCGATCCAGCCTTCCACGCGCGCCTTGCTCCGTTCGCCAATGGTCGGGCCGCCTTGCCCCGCCGTGTCTGCGTGCTACACCGCCCGGCATCTTCCCGCCACGTCTGAGAACGAGCCTGCGATGACCAGCTTCCGCACAGAAACCGACACCTTCGGCCCCATCGAGGTCGCCTCGGACCGCTACTGGGGCGCACAGGCCCAGCGCTCGCTCGGCAACTTCAAGATCGGCTGGGAAAAGATGCCTCTGCCGGTCGTCCGCGCCCTGGGCATCGTCAAGCGCGCCGCCGCCGAGACCAACCGCGACCTGGGCAAGCTGGACGCCAAGCTGGCCGACGCCATCATCGCCGCCGCCAATGAAGTGATCGAGGGCAAGCTGAACGACCACTTCCCGCTCGTCGTCTGGCAGACGGGTTCGGGCACCCAGTCGAACATGAACGCCAACGAGGTCATCTCGAACCGCGCCATCGAGATGCTGGGCGGCGAGATGGGCTCCAAGAAGCCGGTCCACCCCAACGACCACGTCAATATGAGCCAGTCGTCGAACGACACCTATCCGACGGCCATGCATGTCGCCTGCGCCGAGCAGGTGGTCAACGATCTGCTGCCCGCGCTGAAACACCTGCACGCCGCCCTGGACGCCAAGTCCAAGGCCTGGGCCCACATCATCAAGATCGGCCGCACCCACACCCAGGACGCCACGCCCCTGACCCTGGGCCAGGAGTTCGGCGGCTACGCGCAACAGGTGGCCAACGGCATCGAGCGCATCGAGCAAACCCTGCCCAAGCTGATGGAACTGGCCCAGGGCGGCACCGCCGTCGGCACCGGCCTGAACGCCCCGGTCGGCTTTGCTGAAAAGGTCGCCGAGCAGATCGCCGGCATCACCGGGCTGGCCTTCACCACCGCCCCGAACAAGTTCGAAGCCCTGGCCGCCCACGACGCCATGGTCTTCAGCCACGGCGCAATCAACACGGTCGCCGCCTCGCTGTTCAAGATCGCCAACGACATCCGCTTCCTGGGTTCCGGCCCGCGTTCGGGTCTGGGCGAACTGGCCCTGCCGGAAAACGAGCCGGGCTCCTCGATCATGCCGGGCAAGGTCAACCCGACCCAGTGCGAAGCCCTGACCCAGGTCTGCGCCCAGGTGTTCGGCAACAACGCCGCCCTGTCGTTCGCCGGCTCGCAAGGCCACTTCGAGCTGAACGTCTACAACCCGGTCATGGCCTACAACTTCCTGCAGTCGGTCCGCCTGGTCGCCGACGCGGCCATCAGCTTCACCGACAACTGCGTCGTCGGCATCGAAGCGCGCGAGGACAACATCGAGCGCGGCCTGAACAACTCGCTGATGCTGGTCACGGCCCTGAACGGCAAGCTCGGCTACGACACCTGCGCCAAGATCGCCAAGACCGCGCACAAGAACGGCACGACCCTGCGCCAGGAAACCGTCGGCGGCGGCTACCTGACCGACGCCGAGTTCGACGAAGCCGTTCGCCCCGAGAAGATGATCTCGCCGGGCTGAGGCGCTTCGACAGACTGGCCAAGGACGGCGGCGAGAGCGATCTCACCGCCGTTTCTCTTTGGATTATCGGCTGCGGATCATAGGCCCACCGGCGCCAGCTCGCCCCGCCATGCGTGATCTAGGGGACGCCCCTGATATGGCGAAAGGCCCCGCCTGTGACAGCGGGGCCCCGGTGAAATCGCTCTAAGGAGGCTAGTGCTTCTCGGTCCAGCGCGCCTTGGCTTCATCCTTGGTCAGGTTCAGGTGAACGTGCTCGTCCACATGATCGACCCAGCTGACCGGGATCATGTGGTGCTTAAGACCCGCGCCCATGTCGAACTTGGCCAGTTCGATCTGGTCGCCCATCACGTGGTCCACCCGACCGACGTGGCCGCCGTCCGACCCCACGACTTCGAGATGTTCCTTGATCATCGAGGCGTTTATCATCCTGGTCTCCATTGCTGATTGCGGGTGAGGGGGAAACGACCCATGCCGCTTCGGGTTCATCACAATATCGACCGAGGAAGTTCACGATGTCGCTGACTAGACGCCAGTTCCTTCAGACCTGATGGGCGAGGTCGTCAATCTGAACAAGGCGAGGAAGGCTCGAGAAAGGGCTGAGGCCAAACGCGCCGCCGACGCCAATCGCCTGGCCTTCGGCCGCACCAAAACCGAGCGTTTGACGACGCAAAAGGAACGCGACCGCGAAGCCCAGAAGCTGGACGGTCACAAGCTGGACGCGCCTGAAAACTAGGCCGCCGCCGACCGTTTCGGCGCGCGGATCAGGAACAATTGTCCCGCCAGCACAAGGCCCAGCCCTAGGAAGGCGACCAGGCCGAACCTCGCCCCCTCGAACAGCACCGACACCAGCATGGCGATCGGCGGCGTCAGGGCCGAGATATAGCTGGCCAGGGCATAGCCCCGCATACGGGCAATGGTGAAATACAGGCCAAACGCAATCACCGAGCCGAACAGCGACAGATACAAGAGCGAGATGACATAGGCCGGGCTCCACGCCACCGACCAAGACACGCCGGTCACAAGGCCATAGAGCGCCAGCGCGGCCGTGCCATAGGCCATGGCCCAGGCCGTGCCGGGCAGGACCTGAGCCCCTGCCTCCTGTCCCTTCCAGGCGAACCAGTTGCCGAACGCCGAGGCCACCACCGCAATCACGGCAAAGGTCACGCCCTCGACCGCGTGCAGGCCCAGCCCCGCGCCCATGACCTCGCCGCCGGACAGGACGGCCACCCCGATAACGCCCATGCCAGCGCCCAGCCAGGCCGCCGACGCCGCCTTCTGCTTCGATGCAACGCGGAACAGGATCAGGTTGAGGAAGGCCAGGGCCGCAAAGATCACCGCGACCACGGCCGAGGCGATCTTCTCCTCGGAGGCATAGACAAAGGCGTAGCTGATCGAAAACGAGAACAGCCCCTGCCCCATGGCCATCAGGTGCTGCGGTCGCGTCATGGCCAGCCGCCCGCCCGTCGCCTTGACCACCAGGGCCAGCACCGCCGCCGCGATGGCGAAACGCATCACCACCGACACCACCGGATCGACCGCGCCCAGCTGGAAGGTGATGGCGTACCAGGTCGTGCCCCAGATCAGGGCGCAGACGCCGATGCCGCCGATCGCCAGCGTGGCCGGGGACATCAGTGGCTTCACGGGTTCGGTCACGGATAGGGCCTCAGGGCGACTCAGTGGAAACGAAAGCGGAACCTCCGTTAACACCGGATCGCGAGCGCCGCGTCTCACGTCTTGCAGCCTTATGTGACGCTGGCGCGTTCTGCTAAGCTCGCCTTCTTACAGGATTCCTCCTCATGCGCTTCCTTCCGCTGATCGCCCCGCTCGCCCTTGTGGTCGCCGCCTGTTCCAGCGTCGCCGCGCCAGAGACCGGCAGCACGTCAATCGACGTCACCGCCGCCTATCGCGAACGCATCATGCTGCCGCCGGGCCATGTGCTGACGGTCAAGGTCGAAGACGTCAGCCTGATGGACGCCCCCGCCCGCGTTCTGGCGGAAACCAGCAAGCCGCTGGAAGGCCGAGGCCCGCCCTACGCCGTCACCCTGTCCGTGCCGAACAGCGAGATCGATGCTCGCCACAGCTACGCCGTCCGCGCCGAAATCCGCGATCCGGGCGGCGCCCTGCGCTTCACCACCGACACCCGCCATTCCGTGCTGACCCAGGGCGCGTCGAACAAGGCCGACATCATCATGGTCGGCGTTCGATAGGCCGTGAGCAGCCTCGCGAAGCGTTCCGTCCTGCTGTCCGGCCACGCCACCTCGGTGGCGCTGGAGCCGGAGTTCTGGGCCGTGCTGGACGCCATCGGGGCTGAACTGAACCTCGGCCGCGCCGCCCTGTTGATCCGCATCGACGCCTGGCGCGGCCGTCGCCCCCTCGCCTCGGCCTGCCGCGTGCTGGCCCTGCAATGGGCCGGCGGCGACCGCAGCTTTGCAGGAACCGAGCCATGACCAACGACAGCCGTCTGATCCCCGCCGCCGTCATTGGCGGTCTATTGGCCGTCGGCCTGATTGGCGCCGGCGCCTTGATTGGTCAGGGCGTGGTCAACGCTCGCGCCGGCGACCGCTCCGTCACTGTGCGCGGTCTGGCGGAAAAAGACGTCAAGGCCGATCTGGCCGTCCTGCCCATCCGCTTCACCGCATCCGGCGAGATCCTGTCGGAGGTTCAGGCCCGCATCGACGGCGACCTGATCATCGTGCGCCAGTTCCTCAAGGCTCAGGGCTATCCCGACGCCTCGGTCGATCTCGGCCCCCTGGGCGTCGCCGACACCCGTTCACGCGAATACGCCAGCCAGACCGGCGGCCCTCGCTTCATCCTGAACCAGACGGTCATCGTACGGACCAGCGACGTGGACCGGGTCCAGACCACCACACGCAACCTCAACGATCTGGTGCGCCAGGGCGTGGTGCTGCAGGACTTCCAGGGTCCGTACTACATCTTCACGCGCCTGAACGACGTCCGCCCGGCCATGATCGCCGAGGCCACCGCCGCCGCCCGCACCGGCGCCGTCCAGTTCGCCAAGGACTCCGGCGCGCCTCTGGGTCCCATCAAGTCGGCAGGCCAGGGCTCGTTCGAAATCCTGTCCCGCGACGGTAACGGCGACGAAGCCACTTCGCTGAACAAGAAGATCCGCGTCGTCACCACCATCAGCTACCGCCTGAAATAGGCCCCGGGCGTCTCATCCCGACGAATGCGGGATGAGACGGGGCCGCATGGCCTTAGGCCGGAGCCTCAGACACGGGGGCCGCCACGGTCGGCGGTTCGGCGGGACGTGGCACGTCGGGCAGACGCGGCGCTTCCGGCAGCTTGGGCGCGGGGACATTGATGTCGAGGTTGACTTCCGGCGCCTCCGGCACGGCGGGTGCTTGCCCTCCGGAGTAAACAAACCAGCCGATCACGGCGACAGCGACGATCAGGCCTCCGACGATGAAGGCCAGCATGCCGCCGCCCCCCTTTCGCTCGGGCGCCGTGTTAATCGTAGTCTGGTGCACCACGCGTTCTGGCGGTGGGATATTGGGATCAGTCATCTAGCATCTCCTCACTGGCTGCCAGGGACGGCCGGGGCCGATACCTCTGGCAGCTTCACCTCGACATCGACGTTCTTGGTTTCCGGCGCCCCGCCCCGTCCGAACAGGAACCAGGCCAGAACCGCCACCACGACCACCAGGCCGCCGACGATAAAGGCCAGTCCGGCGTTTCCGCCTCCGCTTGAGCTCTCAGCCATTCGTTTCCCTTCCATGCTCCCCTGAGGTCGGGAGAACGAGGGTCAGGCTTGACGGTTCCCGCAGGCCATTTTCCATCGGGGCCTGACTTTGGCCGCTGTGCTGCTTATGTTCTCTTTCGAATCCGCCTTGCGTGAGCCGCTTATCCAGTGACCGACCTGCCCGCCCCCCGCATTTCCGACCTCGCGCGCGGTCAGTCGCCGCAAGGCGCCGCCGACTACCTGTCCGGTCTGAACCCCGAGCAGAGGCTGGCGGTCGAGACGACCGAGGGGCCGGTTCTGGTCCTGGCCGGCGCCGGCACCGGCAAGACGCGTGTCCTGACCACCCGCCTGGCGCACATCCTGGCCACAGGCCGGGCCAAGCCCTGGGAACTGCTGGTCGTCACCTTCACCAACAAGGCCGCACGCGAGATGCGCGAGCGGATCACCCACCTGATCGGCCCCTCGGCCGAGGGCCTGCGCTGGCTCGGCACCTTCCACTCGGTCGCGGCCCAGATCCTGCGCCGCCACGCTGAACTGGTCGGGCTGAAGTCCAGCTTCACCATCCTGGACACCGACGATCAGGAGCGGCTGCTGAAGCAGCTGCTCGAAGCCGCCAATATCGACACCAAGAAGCACACGCCCAAGTCGCTGGCCCACCTGATCGACCACTGGAAGAACCGTGGCTGGACGCCCGAGAAGCTGCCGCCGGGCGAGGACTTCGCCAACGGCAAGGGCCACGCCCTCTACGCCGCCTATCAGAAGCGACTGGCCACGCTGAACGCCTGTGACTTCGGCGACCTGCTGCTGCACAACCTCACCATCCTATCGAAACACTCTGATCTGGCTGAGGAATACCGCCGTCGGTTCCGCTACATCCTGGTGGACGAGTATCAGGACACCAACGTCGCCCAGTACCTTTGGCTGCGGCTGCTGACCGCCTCGACCGGCAATGTCTGCTGCGTCGGCGACGACGATCAATCGATCTACGGCTGGCGCGGGGCCGAGGTGGACAACATCCTGCGCTTCGAACGCGACTTCCCCGGCGCCAAGATCGTCAAGCTGGAGCGCAACTACCGCTCGACCAAGCACATCCTAGGCGCCGCCTCGGCCCTCATCGCGACCAATCAGGACCGTCTGGGCAAGACCCTGTGGACCGAGGACGACAGCGGCGACAAGGTCCGCGTGCGCGGCGTCTGGGACGGCGAGGCCGAGGCCCGCCTGATCGCCGACGAGATCGAGACCGCCCGCAAACAGGGCATGAAATACCGGGACATGGCCGTCCTGGTCCGCGCCTCCTTCCAGATGCGGGCGTTCGAAGAGCGCTTCGTCATGCTGGCCGTCCCCTATCAGGTCATCGGCGGCCCCCGCTTCTTCGAGCGCGCCGAGATCCGCGACGCCCACGCCTACCTGCGCCTGATCCAGTCCGAGGACGACGATCTGGCCTTCGAGCGCATCGTCAACGTGCCCAAGCGCGGCATCGGCGAAACCAGCGTCCAGAAGATCCTGCACATCGCGCGCGAGAACGGCGTCTCGGCCATGCAGGCCGTCCGCCACCTGATCACGACGGATGAGCTTCAGGCCCGCACCCGGACGCCCCTGGCCAACTTCGTGCGCGACCTCGACCGCTGGCGCGATCTGGCGACCATGGGCACGCCCCACTGGCAGGTGACCGAGACCCTGCTGGACGAGAGCGGCTACACCGACATGCAGAAGGCCGACCGCACCAGCGGCCAGACGCGCCTCGACAACCTCAAGGAACTGACCCAGGCCATGCAGTCCTTCGAGACGCTGCAAGGCTATCTGGAACACGTCTCCTTGGTCATGGACCTCGACCGGGCCGCGCCTGAGTCCGAAAGCGGGGCGGTGCAGATCATGACCCTGCACGGCGCCAAGGGGCTGGAATTCCCCCTGGTCTTCCTGCCCGGCTGGGAAGAAGGCGTCTTCCCCTCGCAGCGCAGCATCGACGAGAAGGGCGTGAAGGGCCTGGAGGAGGAACGCCGCCTCGCCTACGTCGGCGTCACCCGCGCCAAGCAGGACGCGCGCATCAGCTTCGCCGCCAACCGTCTGGTCTATGGGCGCTGGACCTCGCAACTGCCCAGCCGGTTTGTCGACGAACTGCCGCTGGCCCACGTCGAGCCCCAGTCGGACACCGGCTATTACGGCGCCTCAAGCGGCATGAAGGAGGCCAAGAGCCGCTGGGATGACGCCCCCTCCTTCGGCAGCGGCTACTCCAGCCCCGGCTGGAAACGCGCCCAGAGCTTCACCGCGACCCAGACGCCCAAGCCCGCCTATGCCCGCCGCGCCGTGATCGAGGGCGAAGGCCGCCTGATCGCCACCGCCGACCCCAAGACCGGCTCCGGCTGGTCGCGCGGCGACCGCGTCTTCCACCAGAAGTTCGGTTATGGCGCCGTCCGCGCGGTCGAGGGCAACAAGCTGATCGTCACCTTTGAAAAGGCGGGCGAGAAGAAGGTCATCGACACCTTCGTGGAGAAGGCGTGAGCCGGCGATCCGCTTCTCCACAACTTCTCGGCCCCTGCCCTCTCCAGCTTGCGTCTCGCAGGTGCGGAGCCTACCAGAACGAACTCCGAATCGCCCCAGACTGTGTAAATGGCTGACCTCTTCTCCACGCTCGACGACGCTGAGCCGACCCAACCGAGCGTGGCTGAAAAGACGCCCGCCCCCGTTGCCCCTGTGGCGGTTGTCCCGGTCGCGCACGAACCCAAGGTCGAACTGGCGACGCACGCCAGCACGGCGACCGCAGCCGCCACCGGCTATTCCGCCTCCTCGATCGAGGTGCTGGAGGGGCTGGAGCCCGTCCGCAAACGCCCCGGCATGTATATCGGCGGCACCGACGAGCGCGCCCTGCACCACCTGTTCGCCGAAGTCCTCGACAACGCGATGGACGAGGCCGTGGCCCGCCACGCCAAACTGATCACCGTCGATCTGGACGCCGACGGCTTCCTGTCGGTGCGCGACGACGGTCGCGGCATCCCCGTCGATCCCCACCCCAAGCATCCCGGCAAGTCGGCGCTGGAAGTCGTCATGACCGTGCTGCACTCGGGCGGCAAGTTCTCGGGCAAGGCCTATGAGACCTCGGGCGGCCTGCACGGCGTCGGCGTTTCGGTGGTCAACGCCTTGTCGGACCAGTTGGACGTCACCGTCTGGCGCGACGGCTTCGAATGGCGCCAGTCCTTCAGCCGCGGCCTGGTTCAGGCCCCCATCCAGCAGGTCGGCCCCTCCAAGAAGAAGGGCACGCGCATCCGCTTCCATCCGGATGAGCAGATCTTTGGCGTCGGCGCGGCCTTCAAGCCCGCCCGCCTCTACCGCATGGCGCGCGCCAAGGCCTATCTGTTCCGCGGCGTCGAGATCAAGTGGACCTGCGCGCCGGAACGGATCACCGACGCCACCCCGGCTGAGGCCACCCTGCACTTCCCCGGCGGTCTGGCCGACGCCCTGGCCGAGCGCGTGGGCGAGCTGGAAACCGTCACCCCCGTCTTCGCCGGGCGCGCCGAGCGCAAGGGCGAGGCGGGCGCGCTGGAATGGGCCGTCACCTGGTCGCCCATCGGCTTCGGCGACGCCGACAGCTTCATCGGCTCCTACTGCAACACCGTCTCGACCCCCGACGGCGGCACGCACGAGGCCGGATTCCGCTCCGCCCTGGTCAAGGGTCTGAAGGCCTATGGCGAGCTGACCAACGAGAAGCGCGCGGCCCAGATCACGGCCGAGGACGTCATCGCCAACGCCGGCGCCCTGATCTCGGTCTTCATCCGCAACCCGGAATTTCAGGGCCAGACCAAGGACCGCCTGTCCTCGCCCGAGGGCCAGCGCCTGACCGAACAGCTGCTGCGCGACCCCTTCGACCACTGGCTGACCGAAAGCCCCAAGCAGGCCAACGCCCTGCTCGGATTCGTCATCGACCGCGCCGAGGACCGTCTGCGCCGCCGCAAGGACAAGGAGGTTCAGCGCGCCGCCGCCACCCGCAAGCTGCGTCTGCCGGGCAAGCTGTCCGACTGCTCGCGTCAGTCGGCGCAAGGCACCGAGCTGTTCATCGTCGAGGGCGACTCGGCTGGCGGCTCGGCCAAACAGGCGCGCGACCGCACCACCCAGGCCATCCTGCCCCTGCGCGGCAAGATTCTGAACGTCGCCTCAGCCACCGCAGACAAGCTGCGCGCCAACATCGAATTGTCGGACCTGGCGCTGGCGCTCGGCGTTCAGCCCGGAAACCGCTTCAACATCGAAGACCTGCGCTACGAGCGTATCGTCATCATGACCGACGCTGACGTGGACGGCGCCCACATCGCGGCCCTGCTGATCACCTTCTTCTACCGTTCCATGCCCGAGACGATCCGTCAGGGTCGTCTCTTCATGGCCCTGCCGCCCCTCTATCGGATTTCGGCAGGTCCGCTCAGCGAGTACGCCCGCGACGACGCCCACCGCGACGAGCTGCTGGCCACCGTCTTCAAGGGCAAGAAGGTCGAGATCGGGCGCTTCAAGGGTCTGGGCGAGATGATGGCCTCGCAACTGAAAGAGACCACCATGGACCCGAAGAAGCGGACCCTGGCCCGCGTCTCCCTGCCCGACAGCGAGGACGAGATCGAGGACCTGGTCGAGCGCCTGATGGGCCGCAAGGCCGAGGCCCGCTACCAGTTCATCCAGGAAAACGCCCGCTTCGCCGTGGCGGACCTGGACGTATAAGCCGCGAGATCCTCCCCCGTTTACGGGGGAGGGGGACCGCCGCAGGCGGTGGAGGGGGCGGAACCAGACGCGCCCTCGCCTCTCTAACAACCCTCAGCCTGACTTCAAAAAAGAGCGCCCAACGCTCGCCCCCTCCACCATGCTTCGCATGGTCCCCCTCCCCCGCTCCGCAGGGGAGGATAGGGTTCAGCCCTTCAACAACCGATCCCGCGCGGCGTTGACGCGCGCGGCCAGCCCTTCAGTCCCGCCCTGATCAGGGTGCGCCCGCGCCATCAGACGACGCCAGGCGGCCTGCACCGCCTCGGGCGTCGCGTCGGCGGCCACCCCCAGGATGGCGCGGGCCTCCGCCTCGGTCAGGCGTTCAGCCGATGGTGCTCGCGGCGGCACGGTGCGAATTCGCGACTGGACCGCCAGCCACAGCCCCGCCCCCGCCAGCCCGACCGCCGCCAGCCAGACCCCGCGCGATGCAGCCAGAACCGCCCCCGCGAACAGGGCCGTGCTGAGGATGGTCGCGGAGATGCGCCAATGACCGCGCCGGGCGCGTTCGGTCTGGCGTCCGAGACGGGCCAGCGCCCAGACCGCCACAGCGGCCAACGCCAGCCAGATCAGGCCCATGTGACGATCAGGCCGCCGCCGCGTCCAGCGGAGCCAGGGAGCCGCCTTGCGCGTCGTCCAGACCCAGGGACTGCATCAGGTTACGCAACTCCTGACGCGCGGCCACGTGGGCCAGCGACACCGACACTGGACGGATGTCGTTCGACAAGTCGGCCACGGTCAGGCCGAAAGGGAACAGCTCACGATAGATGACCCGGTCGCGCAGGCCCGGCCCGACGCGGAAACCGACGCGCTTGGCCAGCTTCATCATCTTCTCTTCCAGACGACGACGGTTGCGCGCCTCTGCCACCGCCAGACGGTTGGTGACCACGACCCAGTCGATCGTCACCTGACGGCCTTCGGTGATGGCGCGATGCTTGCGCGCCTCCCAGACGCTCTCGGAATAGATGGAGGGTTTTTTCAGATCCAGCGTCACCGGATCAACCTCGCCCAGCAGGTCAAAATCGACGAAGCTGTCGTTCATCGGCGTGACGATCTGGTCGGCGCGGCCATGCGCGGCGCGCGACAGGGCCGTGTCCCCGCCGGGCGTGTCGATCAGGATGATGTCGGCCACGCCTTGCGCCTCGGCATAGGCGGCGTCGAAACGGGCCAGTTGCTCCGCCTCATCAGCCTTGGCCAGGGCCTTGCCGTCGCCCATGTCCGGTACGATCGGCATGGGCAGGGGCTGTTCATTGGCCGCCGTCCACGCCCCACGGTTGGAGAAGAAGCGCTCCATCGACCGCTGACGCAGGTCCAGATCGATGATGGCGACCTTCTTGCCTGCGTGCAGCAGGCCGGTGACGATGTGAATGGCCAGGGTGGACTTGCCCGCCCCGCCCTTTTCATTGCCGATGACGATGACCTGAGGCTGCGCCATGATGAATCCCGATGTTTCGACGGGCGCGACTCATGCGTTCGCTCCCCGTCCCAGACGCCCTAGATCGGGCCAAGGGCGTCAGTCGTCAACGAAACCTTAAACCGCGCCTGTGGACGACGCCGTCGCTGCGTCCCGAATGCACCACGGATCAGACGCGGCGAGGCTCGCGCAAAGGGCCTTGGCCTGGGCCGATCCGGCGCGAACCTTCAGCCGCACCAGACGCCGACCGTTGACTTCGACCGGCTCGAAGACCGGGTTCAGACCGCGCGTCCCTTGGCCCAGCCGATCCCACGCCGCCTGGGCCGAAGCCTGGCTGGCATAGGCGCCCAACTGGATCAAGGCGCGGGAAGATGCGGCGACCACAGCGGGTCGAGACGGCTTGGCCGGCTCCTGCCGGACCGTCGGCACGGCGGCGGGCGCCTCGGGATCCTGAAACGCCGGCGGCATGGCGGGCAGGATGGCCGCCGCCCTGGAGGTCAGCCCATCGCGAGCGTCCCATAGCTGATGCGGGGTCAGAAGCTCAACCTTGAGCGGACGCAGGCCTGCTGCCTCGGCGTTACGCGGTCCCGCTGGCTCGCGTGCAGGTTCGGCGTTGCGAACCGACAGGGGAATCCCCGCGACCTGGTCCGCCACCTTCTCGAACCGATGCGGATCGGCCTCCGTCATGCCGCAGCCGGCCAGCAGCGCTGCGAGGGCGCCGACCAAACCAAGCCGCAGGATGACAGAGGCGTTCATGACGCCACAATGGACGCCGCCCTTTGAGACCGGGTTAACGTTCCGCGCCGGGTCAGCCGATGGCGCCGACGCAGCCTTCCACGTCGCCCGGCGCCACGTCGGCGTCGGTCAGGGCCAGGGTCCAGCCGTGGTTGGTGTTCAGGCCCCAGCGCCGCGCGCCCGAGCCGTCGCCGGCGTCCCCGCCGACCGTCACCACCACGCGGCGGCCCGTCGGCAGGGCCGGCGGATCAATCTTGCCCACGGCCAGCGAGGTCGGGGTGTCGCCGCCGTAGCCGTCGAAGACGCTCAACATCGACCATTCGCGACGCAGGCCCATCCACCAGGCGTCGTCGGTGTTGATCGACAGCACGGCCACGCCATGCCCCTCGGCGGCGTGCGCCAGCGCGGCCTGCGGGTCGCGGACCAGTTTGATGTCGGCGGCGGCGCCGAAGCGCAGACGGGCGCCGTCCACGGCCTTGGACGGGTCAATGGGGGCCCAGACGTGGACCTGCAGCCGGCCCTGACGGGCCAGACCCCAGCCGACGATCTCGCGCCACAGGTGCTCGACCGCCTCGCGGTTCTCGGGTTCGCACTGCTTCAGAACGCGGGCCTGAACGGCCTGTTCGCGGTCGGGGCGCAGCTTGGTGTGGGGGCCGGTCGGCGCGTCCTTGGCCTTGCCCACCTGGGCGGCGACGGCCAGACGGCGCTCGAACAGCTCAAGGATCTGGTCATCCAGGCTGTCGATCTCGGCGCGCAGAGCGGCCAGCGCCTTCTGCTCGGGGCTCAGCTCGGCGGCTTCAGCGGGCCAGACTTGCTGGAGAGTGGAATTGGGCATGGGATTGGGCTTTCAGCATTCGAATTTCGATGGGGGATGCGTGTGATCGCGTCGCCGCTCTGCGTCAGAGCGGTCGCCGGTGAGACAGTCAGAGCTTGAAGAAACTCGACGCCTCAGCCGGCGTATCGAAAGCCGTAATAGCCGTAGCCAAAATAGAAGCCGGCCACCGCGCGCGTGGTGGTTTCAAGGGTCATTTGTGCGCGCAGCGAGGACATGAATCCGGTCCGATTTCAGGATCAGGGTTGATCCGATCCCTCTTAAGCGCGCAAAGACTATGCGCGGTCAACCCCCTGAGCGAAATCGGTTCGAATGTTTTCGCATTCGAACCCAGATATTCGCTCAAGAATTATGCGAGAGCCTGCTTCACGACATCGGTGGAATCGCGAAGCGATTTCACCTCAACCGATCAGGCTCTTGGCGCGCTAAGCAGGACAAATCGCGTCCGATTGTCGCTGAAATCCTGCAGATCGTTGCGCAGAACCGTCAAGCCATAGACCTCGGCCGCACGCGCAGGCGCCACGGCGGCGCGGGTCACGTCGCCCGCTTCGGCCACCGCAGCGGCGGCCCCGCCGGTGTCAAAGACCTCAACCGAGGCGATCTTCATCTCGCCCAGCGCCTTCGCGCATTGCTGTAGCGCGACCGGGTGGCTTTCCGCCGTCCTGATGTCCGACAGGCGCGCTTCAGCCAGGCCGATCAACGCCAGCCGGATCGGTCGCCAGGCTTCGCTGACGACCGTAAGGCCCGCCTCGCGCACCAGGCTGGCGGCGGGCTCGACCGTGCCGATAGTCGAGTTCTCGACCGGAATCAGCGCCGACTGGCAATCGCCGGACAGCAGGGCCTCAATGGCCCCCTGAAACGTCTCAAAGCCGACCGCCTCGTCCCACGGGCGCAGGTCGAGGCAGGCTTCATGGCTGAAGGCGCCGGGCGCGCCCTGATAGGCGACGCGGCCCGGCCCTTCGTCCTGGGTCGCCGTGGTCACGCGGCCTCGGCGCGCGCCTGACGGCCTACCTTGAGGCGTTCAGCCACCAGGAAGGCCAGTTCCAGCGCCTGATCCGCGTTCAGGCGCGGATCGCAATGGGTGTGATAGCGGCTCGACAGCTCGTCCTCGGTCACGGGCTGGGCGCCGCCGATGCACTCGGTGACGTTCTGGCCGGTCATTTCCAGGTGAACGCCGCCGGGGTGAACCCCCTCGGCCTCCGCCACATCGATGAAGGTGCGGACCTCGCCCATGACCCGGTCGAACGGCCGGGTCTTGTAGCCGTTGGCGGCCTTCAGCGTATTGCCGTGCATCGGGTCGATCGACCAGATGACGCGCTTGCCCTCGGCCTTCACCGCCCGCATCAGAGCCGGCAGACGGTCGCCGACCTTGTCGTGGCCGAAACGGCCGATCAAGGTCAGACGGCCCGGAATATTGTTCGGGTTCAGGGCGTCGATCAGCGGCAGGATGTCCTCCGCCGTCATGGTCGGCCCGCACTTGACGCCAATCGGGTTCGAGATGCCGCGCATGAACTCGATGTGCGCCCCGTCCAGCTGACGGGTGCGCTCGCCGATCCACAGCATGTGGGCCGAGGTGTCGAACCATTCGCCCGACGAACCTTCCAGGCGCGTCAGGGCGCTCTCGACGTTCAGCAGCAAGGCTTCGTGGCTGGTGAAGACCTCGACGCGCGACAGGTCAGGGTGCGTCTCGGGCGTGACGCCGACCGCCTCCATGAAGGCCAGGGCCTCGGTGATCTTGTCGGCCAGCTCGCGATAGGCCGCGCCCGCGCCGTTGTCGGCGAAGCCCAGGGTCCAGCGGTGGATGTTGTACAGGTCGGCATAGCCGCCGCCGGCAAAGGCGCGCAGCAGGTTCAGCGTCGAGGCCGACTGATTATAGGCCTTCAGCAGGCGCTGCGGATCGGGCACGCGCTCTTCCGGCGTAAAGCCCATGCCGTTGATGATGTCGCCGCGATAGGACGGCAGCTCGACCCCGCCGATTTCTTCGACCGCCGACGAGCGCGGCTTGGCGAACTGACCGGCGATACGGCCCACCTTCACCACAGGCTTGCGCCCGGCGAAGGTCAGGACCACCGCCATCTGCAGGATCAGGCGGAAGGTGTCGCGAATGTTGTCGGTCGAGAACTCCTTGAAGCTCTCGGCGCAGTCGCCGCCCTGAAGCAGGAAGGCGTTGCCGGCCTCCACCTGCGCGAGATGCTGGGTCAGTTTGCGGGCCTCGCCCGCAAAGACCAGGGGCGGCATGGCCCGCAGCTCGTCTTCGACACGGGCCAGTTCAGCCATGTCAGGATAGTCCGTCGGCATATGCACGACGGGCTTGTTTCTCCACGATTCAGGGGTCCAGCGCTTACTCATGCCGCCTAGATAGCCCTCTAGGCGGCCTTGGACAATAAATGTTGCGTCGCAGCGCCGTTTTCAGAGCGGCGACCAGGCCTCGTCGGCGGGCAAGGGTGCAAACAGGGCCTCCAGCGTCTCGTTGGTAACGCCCGACAGATCGGCCGGCGACCACTGCGGCGCATTGTCCTTGTCGACGATGACGGCGCGGACGCCTTCCTGGAAATCGTGGGTCTGCACCACCCGACCGCCCAGCGCATATTCCATCGCCATGTTGTCAGCGAAGGAGGCGATCGTCGCGCCGGTGCGTATCTGGCGCAGCGACACCTTCAGCGACTGCGGCGACTTGGTCTTCAGCGTCTCAAGCTGCTTCAGCGCCCATTCCGAGCCGTCAGCCTCCAGCGCGGCGAAGATCTCCTCGACCGTGTCAAAGGCGAACAGCCGATCAATGGCCTCGCGGTGGGCGTCCAGCGGCGCCGGCCCTGCGTCACCCGCCACCCGGTCCGCCACAGCCTTGGGGTCAGCCGGTGCGGCCAGCAGTTCGGCCTTCAGCGCCTCGACGCCTTCGCTCGGCGCGAAGTGGGTATGGATGCCCAAAGCCACCGTATCCGCCGCCTTCAGCCGCGCGCCGGTCAACGCCAACCAGACGCCGGCCTGTCCCGGCAGCCGCGACAGGAACCAGCCCCCGCCCACGTCGGGGAACAGACCGATGCCCGTCTCCGGCATGGCGTAGGTGGTGCGCTCGGTGGCGATGCGGATAGCCGCCGGCTCGCTGATCCCCACGCCGCCGCCCATGACAATGCCGTCGACGATGGCCGAGATCGGCTTGGGGTATTCGAACATCAGATGGTTCAGCTGATACTCGGTCTTGAAGAAGGCCTTGGCCTCGGACGCATCCCCCGCCCCGCTCTCGGCGATCATGCGAATGTCGCCCCCGGCGCAGAAGCCGCGCTCGCCCGCATGGTCGATCAGCACCGACCTGACGGCGTCGTCGCCCCGCCAGGCCATCAACGCCTCGATCATCGCCTCACACATGGCCCGGTTCAGGGCATGGATAGCCTTGGGCCGGTTCAGGATGATGCGGCCGACGCCGCCTTCGATGCGGGTGATGACTTCGGGTTCGCTCACTTGATCGTTCATCGTGCCAGCTCCCGCGCGATGATCACGCGCATGATCTCGTTGGTGCCTTCCAGGATGCGGTGGACCCGCAGGTCGCGCACGATCCGCTCCAGCGGATAGTCCTTCAGATAGCCATAGCCGCCGTGGATCTGCAGCGCCTCGTCGGCGATCTGGAAACAGGCGTCGGTGGCCATACGCTTGGCCATGGCGCACCACTTGGTCTTTTCCGGGTGGTCGTTGTCGATGGCCCAGGCTCCGCGCAGCACCATCAGCCGCGCCGCCTCCAGGTCCGTCGCCATATCGGCCAGACGGAACTGCAGCGCCTGAAACTGGCCGATAGCCTGGCCGAACTGCTTGCGGGTGGTCACGTAGTCCTGCGCCGTCTCCAGCGCCAGCCGCGCCCCGCCCAGCGAACAGGCGGCGATATTCAGCCGTCCGCCGTCCAGGCCGGCCATGGCGTATTTGAAGCCCGAACCCTCTTCGCCCAGCAGGTTGGCGACCGGAATACGGCAGTCGTCAAAGCTGACCACGGCGGTCGGCTGGGCGTTCCAGCCCATCTTCTTTTCCTGCGCGCCGAACGACAGGCCGGGCGTCCCCGCCTCGACCACGACGGCGCTGATCCCCTTGGCCCCTTCGCCGCCCGTGCGGACCATGACGACATAGACGTCCGACGTCCCCGCGCCCGAGATAAAAGCCTTGGACCCGTTCAGCACATAATGGTCGCCGTCGCGCACCGCCGTCGTCCGCAGCGCCGCCGCGTCCGACCCCGAGCCCGGCTCGGTCAGGCAGTAGCTGGCGATCTTGTCCATCGCGACCAGCGACGGCACGAAGCGCGAGCGCAGGTCGTCAGACCCGAACTTGTCGATCATCCAGGTCGCCATGTTGTGGATCGAGATGAAGGCCGCCGTCGCCACGTCCCCGCGCGACAGCTCCTCGAATATCACCGCCGCCTCGACCCGGCCCAAGGCCATGCCGCCGTGCTCTTCGCCCGTATAGATGCCGCAGAAGCCCATCTCGGCCGCCGACTTCATCACATCGACCGGGAAATGCTTGTCCTCGTCCCACCGGGCCGAATGCGGCGCCAACTCGGCGTCGGCGAAGGCTCGCGCCGCGTCCTTAATCGCGCGCTGGTCGTCGTTGAGGGCGAAGTCCATGATCTATGCTCCCGGCTCAGGTCTGCCCTCTGACGGGGCGTTCTTGCTGCTTCTAGCCAAGCGCCTGCGAAACGTCACCCCGCCAGCGCCCCGCGCCGCATCTTGTGTCCGCCTATGACGCAGGGGCGCGCTAGTCTCTGCCTCTCGGGGCGCCGATTTCAGACGATTCAGACGAATTGGACTCTGTTTTTTCGCGACCCGGGTCCGATATGCGACGCCCAAGGCCGTTTCCCTGCCCCGTCTACCGGACTATGAGCCCTGCATGACCCTGCCCCTCGCCCCCGCCGCCTTCCCCTACGCCCGCCCGCGTCGCCTGCGTTCGCAACCCTGGGTGCGCCGGCTGGTCGCCGAGACGACCCTGACGCCCGCCGACCTCATCTGGCCGATCATCGTCCACGACGGCGCCGAGGACCGCGTTCCGGTCGCCTCCATGCCGGGCGTCTTCCGCCTGTCGCCGAAAGAAGCCGCCAAGGCCGCCGTCGAGGCCCGCGACCTGGGCATCCCCATGATCGCCCTGTTCCCGAACGTGGACGGCGCCATCAAGGACAGCGTCGGCACCGCCGCCAGCGACCCCGACGGCCTGATCCCCGACTGCATCAAGGCCATCAAGGACGCCGCGCCCGAGATCGGCGTCATGACCGACGTGGCGCTGGACTGCTACACCGACCACGGCCACGACGGCGTCATGGAAAACGGCCGAGTCGTCAATGACGCGACGCTGGAACGCCTGGCCGAACAGGCCTTCATCCACGCCCACGCGGGCGCCGACGCCGTGGCGCCGTCCGACATGATGGACGGCCGGGTCCAGGCCATCCGCGAGGCGCTGGAAGCCAACAGCCTGCCCGACACCCTGATCATCAGCTATGCCGCCAAATACGCCTCGGCCTTCTACGGCCCCTATCGCGACGCGGTCGGCTCGTCCAAGTCCCTGACCGGCGACAAGAAGACCTATCAGATGGACTACGCCAACGCCGACGAGGCGCTACGCGAGGTGGCGATGGACATTTCCGAGGGCGCCGACGCCCTGATCGTCAAGCCGGGCCTGCCCTATCTCGACATCGTCCGGCTGGTCTCGGAGACCTTCAAGATCCCGACCTTCGCCTATCAGGTGTCGGGCGAGTACGCGATGATGCAGGCCTCCATCGCCAACGGCTGGCTGGAGGAAGACCGCGCCATCCTGGAAACCCTGCACGCCTTCAAGCGCGCCGGCGCGTCTGGTGTGCTCAGCTACTTCGCTCCCAAGGCGGCAAGGCTGCTGGGGGCGTAAATCCCACTTTCGTCATCCCGGCGAGCACAGCGAGACCAACGCGCCGCACTTGCAGTAGAGATCGCCTTCGGCGCCACTGGGTCCCCCGGTCAGCGCCGCTGCGCGGCTTGCCGGAGGATGACGAACGGAAGGTTCACGCCCCCGGATCGACCGCCTGCCCGTACTTGCCGCGGAAATAGGTCAGGGCGTCGCCGGGATGGGTCTCGAACGCGGCGACCCGGCCCACGATCACCAGATGGTCGCCCATGACGATGCGGTCGTGGGTTACGCAGTCCAGCCGGGTCACGGCGTTGCGCAGGCGCGGCGGGGCCGGATCGCCCACCTCGAACTCGTCTTCCGACAGGGTGCAGACGCCCCAGGCGAAGCGATCGGACATGGCCTGATCCTCGACCGGCAGCATATGCACGGCGAAGCGCTCGGCCCCGGCGAAAGCGTCGTGGCGGTCCGACTTGGCATCGAGGCACCAGAGCACCAGCGGCGGATCCAGCGACACCGAGGTAAAGCTGTTGACCGTAATGCCCAGCGGCCCCTCGGCCGTATGGGCCGTCACGACGCAGACGCCGGTGGCGAAACCGCCCAGCGCCTTGCGATAGGCCTTGGCGTCGAATTCGGAAGGAAATGAGGACCCGGACACAGGCCTGACCTAAGCCGTGGACGCCGACGCGGCAAGACCGCGTGAAAACCACCCCGCCGAAACCGCTTCTTAACGGCGACGTGGGATTCAAGGCTAACGAACGACGTTAAGATTGGCCTGCCCATGTCCGTGAGCGATCGCCCGATCCTCATCAAGAAGGTGAAAAAGGTTACGGCCGGCGGCCACCACGGCGGTGCGTGGAAGGTCGCCTATGCGGACTTCGTGACCGCCATGATGGCCTTCTTCCTGCTGATGTGGCTGATCAACACGACCGACCCGGAGCAGAAACGCGGCATCGCCGAATATTTCGCCCCGGCCAACGTGTCGGCCTCGACCTCCGGCTCCGGCGGCATTCTGGGCGGCACCGCCCTGGGCGACGACGGCGCCAAAAGTTCCGGCTCCATGGCCATGGTCGAACAACTGGCTCCCGAGGCGCCGGAATCGCCCGAAGAGGCCGGGCAGAGCACAAACCTGTCCGCCGCCAGCGAATCCGCCCTGCGCGCCGAAATCGCCAAGCGCGAGGCCGCCGACTTCTCCAGCGCCGCCGAAAGCCTGCGCCAGGCCATGCAGGCCATGCCCGAACTGGCCGAACTGTCGAAACAGCTGATCATCGACCAGACGCCCGAGGGCCTGCGCATCCAGCTGGTCGATCAGGAAGGCCGCTCGATGTTCGAGAACGGCTCGACCCGTCCCAACCCGCGCGCCCAGATGCTGCTGCGGGCCATCGCCAAGGTCATCAACCAGCTTCCCAACCGCATCTCGATCACCGGCCACACCAGCGCCGTCGCCGGCTCCAGCCGCGCCAGCGGCGCCGGCGACTGGTCGCTGTCATCGGCGCGAGCCGACGCGTCGCGCCTGACCCTGCAAGCCGCCGGCGTGAACGCTGACCGGGTCTATTCGGTCGCGGGCAAGGCGGGATCCGACCCCCTATATCCCGACGATCCCTCGCTGGCGGGCAACCGCCGCATCGCCATCGTATTGCTGCGTGAGGCCCCCGTTCTGCCGACGGACACCAGCCTGTGACCGCGAGCGCCGCTCTCACGGCGCTTGCGAAATCATCCGGTTGCGCGCCAAATCGGGACATGAAGATCAGCGCGGCGAGAACCGAAACGGACATGAGGCCGTGACCCAGCATTTCCCGGCGCGGCAGCTGCGGTTCTTCATGACCTCGAACGCGCCCTGCCCCTATCTGCCCGGTCAGTTCGAGCGCAAGGTCTTCGCCAACCTGCCCTTCAGCGACGGCGCCGACGTCAACGACGCCCTGACACAGGCCGGTTTCCGCCGCAGCCAGAACATCGCCTATCGCCCGGCCTGCGAGGCCTGCGCCGCCTGCGTCTCCGTCCGCATCCCGGTGGCCGAGTTCGCCTTCTCACGCTCGCAGCGCAAGATCCTGAACCGCAACGCCGACCTGTCGCGCGATCTGGTCGAGGCCGAGGCGACGATGGAGCAGTTCGACCTGCTGCGCCGCTACCTGACCACGCGTCATCCCGGCGGCGGCATGAGCGACATGAGTTGGTCCGACTATGTCTCGATGGTCGAGGACACGGCCGTCCGCACCCACCTGATCGAATACCGCCTGCCCGCCACCGATGAGGGCCCGGGCGATCTGGTCGGCGTCTGCCTGACCGACCTGCTGCACGACGGCCTGTCGATGGTCTACAGCTTCTTCGACCCCGAGCTTGAGCGCCGCAGCCTGGGCCAGTTCGCCATCATGGACCACCTGCGCCAGGCGAAGCTGGTCGGCCTGCCCTTCGTCTATCTCGGCTACTGGGTCCAGGGCTCGCCCAAGATGGAATACAAGGCCAAGTTCAGGCCCATGGAGGCCCTGAGGCCCTTGGGTTGGGAACGGCTCGCCTGACTCTCTCCCTCCCCTTCATGGGGAGGGTGGCTGGGCCTGAAAGGCGAAGTCGGGTGGGGGCGCTTGGGTGATCCGAGCTCTGCGCGCAGTATCGCCATGCCCCCTCCCCACCCGGTCGCTGCGCGCCCCCCCTCCCCATGGAGGCGAGGGAGAAGATGCCTCAGGTCGTCGGAACCGCCGTCCCCGACGTGACCGACGGCGTCGGCCCCTCGTCTCGCCCGCCGGCAAACTTCACCAGGGCGGCGATCCGCTTCTCGATCGGCGGATGGGTGGCGAACAGGCCAGCGAAGCCCGCCTTGTCCGCCGTATTGTCCAGGAACATGCCGCGCAGCTCATCCGGGGCGCTCAACTTCGACTGGCCCGAGACCTTCCTCAGCGCCGAGATCATGGCGTCCGGGTTCTTGGTCAGCTCGACCGCCCCTGCATCCGCGACATATTCCCGCGTCCGCGACAGGGTCATGCGGATGACCGCCGCCAGGCCGAAGCCGATCACCCCGATGGCCAGGCCGATCAGGATCAAAGGCATGGCGTTCTTGTTGTTCCCCCCACGACCGCCGCGCACATAGAACAGGCTGCGGAACACCAGTTCGGCGACCACGCTGATGATCCCCGCAAAGATCGAGGCGATCACCATGGTCCGCACGTCCTTGTTGATGACGTGCGTCAGTTCATGCGCCAGGACGCACTCCATCTCATCGCGACTCAGCGCCTGCATCAGGCCGCGCGTCACGGTGACGTTGTAGTTCCCCTCATGCAGGCCCGACGCATAGGCGTTCAGCGAGGGGTTCTCGATGATCCGCAGCGTCGGCGTCCGCAACCCGCGCGAGATCGCCAGGTTTTCCAGCAGGTTGTAGAGCTCGGGCTCCACCCGCCGCTCCACCTTTCGCGCGCCCGTCATGGCGTCGATCATCGCCTGGTTGCCGAAATAGGCGATGACGAACCAGATGGCGGCAACGACCAGGGCCGCCGGCACGGTCCAGCCCAGCATGGACGCCGCCAGCGCAAGGTCCTGCGACAGACTGCCGCCCGAGTTTGGCAGCAGACCAAACCCCATCATCAGCACCTGAATGCCGAACAGGATCAGCACCAGCAGCACAGGGAACCCGGCCAGCAGGATCGCCGACCGGGCGTTGTTCTGCCAGATGTGGGTCTTGAGGCCGACGGCCTGACCGAAAACCGCCATTGGGGCTTAGAACTTCACCGTCGGCGGCGCCGCATTCAGAGCCGCGCGTTCACCCTCTCCCACGTCGAAGAAGGGCTTGTCTGCCGCAAAGCCGAACATGCCGGCGAACAGGACGGTCGGGAACTGACGGCGCACGGCGTTGAACTCGCTGACCGCATTGTTGAAGAACCGACGCGCGGCGGCCAGCTTGTTCTCGATATCCGACAGGTCCATCTGCAACTGCTGGAAGTTGGCGTTGGCCTTCAGGTCCGGATAGGCCTCGGACACGGCGAACAGGCGGCCCAGAGCCCCGGTCAGCATGTTCTCGGCCTGCACCTTCTCATCGACCGTGCGCGCCCCGGCGGCGGCGGCGCGCGCCTGGGTCACGGCGTCCAGGGTGCCGCGTTCGTGCGTGGCGTAGCCCTTCACCGTCTCGACCAGGTTGGGGATCAGGTCCTGACGCTGCTTCAGCTGCACGTCGATGTCGGCGAACGACTGATTGGCCGCCTGATCCAGCGCCACCAGCTTGTTGTAGGCCCCGACGACGACGAACAGCAGAACGACGACGATGACGCCGATGATGATCCAGGTGATCATTGAGCCTCCTCCAGAATTTCAGGAGGAATATGCGGGGCCGCAGCCTCGGCAACCAATGAATTCGGCGTCACCCTTCCCTCTCCCGCCGGGAGAGGGTTGAAATTACCGGAACTTGCGCATCCCGCGCGGCCCCTGACGCCCGGCGCTGGCGCGCTTGCCCAGCCAGTCCTTCCAGTCGGGCCAGTTGCGACGACGACCGCCGCCGTCGGCCCATTCCGGCCCCGTCTCGGCATTGAACACCGCCACGTCGGCCAGACCGCCCTGCTTGTAGCCCTGCAGCTTCACGCCCTTGCCGCGGCCCATTTCGGGCAGTTCGGCGATGGGGAAGATCAGCGCCTTGATGTTCTCGCCTATGGTCGCGACGTGGTCGCCGGTGACGCGCAGCATGGCCAGCATGTCGCCGTTCAGCACCTGCTTGCCGCCGCGCTTCTGCGCCAGAAGCTCGTTCTCGGGCGCGACAAAGCCGTAACCGGCCTTGGAAGCGACAAGAAGCTTCGCATTCGGTTCGTGCGCCAGAACATTGATAATCTCGGCCTTTTCATCGAGATCGATCATCAGGCGCAGCGGCTCGCCATGCCCCCGCCCGGAGGCCAGCTTGTCGGCCCCGATGGTGAAGATGCGCCCGTCCGAGGCGCCTACCAGCAGCTTGTCCGTGGTGAAGGTCGGCACCAGGAAGGCCAGGCTGTCGCCCTCCTTGAACTTCAATTCCGACGGGTCCTCGACCTTGCCCTTGGCGGCGCGGATCCAGCCGCGTTCCGACAGGATAACGGTGATGGCCTCGCGCGGGATAAAGGCTTCAGGCGCCACGAAGGCCGAGGCATCCACCGCCTCGCCTATGGTCGTGCGGCGCGGCGAGATCAGCGCCTTGCGCACGATCTCCAGTTCCTTGGAAATAGCCTTCCACTGCTTGCCTTCGGAAGACGTCAGCGCCTTCAGCGCCGCAAGTTCTTCGGCCAGTGCGTTGAATTCTTTCTCGATCGCCATTTCCTCGATCCGCGCCAGCTGACGCAGTCGGGTGTCGAGGATGTAGTCGGCCTGGGGCTCGCTCAGACCGAAACGCGCGATCAGGACGGCCTTGGGCTGCTCCTCCTCGCGAACGATGCGGATCACCTCGTCCAGGTTGAGGAAGACGATGCGCAGGCCTTCCAACAGGTGCAGTCGCTTCTCGACCCGCTCGATCCGCCATTGCGACCGGCGGTTCAACACCACGCGGCGGTGATCCAGGAAGGCTTGCAGGCAGTCCTTCAGACCCATGACGCGTGGCGTGCCCGTGGCGTCCAGCACGTTCATGTTGATCGGGAAGCGGACTTCCAGATCGGACAGCTTGAACAGGCTCTCCATCAGCATCTCGGGCTCGATGGTGCGGTTCTTGGGCTCCAGGATCAGGCGGATATCTTCCGCCGACTCGTCGCGCACGTCGCCCAGCAGCGGCGCCTTCTTGTTCTCGATCAGGTCAGCCAGGGCCTCGATCAGGCGGCTCTTCTGCACCTGATAGGGCATCTCGGTGACGATGATGCGCCAGACGCCGCGGCCCAGGTCCTCGGTCTCCCAGCGGGCGCGCAGACGGACCCCGCCGCGACCCGTCTCATAGGCGTCGAGGATGGAGGCATGACCTTCGACCGACACCCCACCGGTCGGGAAGTCCGGCCCCGGCACAATCTGCACCAGTTCCTCGGTGGTCGCCTCGGGACGCTCCAGCAGCAGCTGACAGGCGTCGATCAGTTCACCGACGTTGTGCGGCGGGATCGAGGTCGCCATGCCCACGGCGATGCCAGACGACCCATTGGCCAGCAGGTTGGGGAAGCCGGCGGGCAGGACCACCGGCTCTTCGTCCTGATCGTCATAGGTGGCGCGGAAGTCGACCGAGTCCTGATCGATGCCGTCCAGCAGCAGGACGGCGGCGGGCGTCAGCTTGCACTCGGTGTAGCGCATGGCCGCGGCGCTATCGCCGTCGATGTTGCCGAAGTTGCCCTGCCCGTCGACCAGCGGATAACGCTGGGCGAAGTCCTGGGCCAGACGGACCAGAGCCTCATAGATGGAGGCGTCGCCATGCGGGTGATAGCCGCCCATGACCTCGCCGACGACCTTGGCGCATTTGCGCGCCGCCGCCTGCGGGTTCAGCCGCATCTGGTGCATGGCGTACATGATGCGCCGGTGCACCGGCTTGAAGCCGTCGCGCACGTCGGGCAGGGCCCGGTTGGTGATCGTGGACAGGGCGTAGGCGAGATAGCGCTTGGACAGCGCCTCGCTCATCGGCTCTTCGACGATGCGGCCGCCTTCAGGCGTCGGAGTGTGGATGGTCATGTGTTTTCGAATCGGTGATCTGAACGACAAAGTCTAGCGCAGCCTGCGGCTGACGCGGGGACGATCGGCGCCTATCTGTGGAGCGCCGCCGCCGAACAGGTCAGGACCCCGCCATGAAGACCGCCCTCACCGACCGCCTGGGCCTCGATCTGCCGATCATTCAGGCCCCGATGGCCGGGACCTCCACGCCCGAACTGGCGGCGGCCGTGTCGAACGCCGGGGCGCTGGGCTCCATCTCCATCGCCTCGGTCGATGCGGTCGAGGGGCGGCGTCAGATCCAGGCGCTGAAGGCCCTGACGACGCGGCCGTTCAACGTCAACCTGTTCTGCCATGCCCCGACGCCGCCCGATCCGGCGCGCGACCGCGTCTGGATCGACAGCCTGCGCCCGATCTTCGCCGCGTTCGACGCCGCGCCGCCCGAAACGCTGACCGAGATCTACCAGAGCTTCCTGACCGACGACGCCAAGCTGGCGGTCCTGCTGGACGAGACGCCCGCCGTGGTCAGCTTCCACTTCGGCCTGCCGCAGCATGATCAGATCGCCGCCCTGAAATCCGCCGGCTGCCTCCTGATCGCCAGCGCCACCACGCCGCAGGAAGGCCGTCTGGCCCAGGCGGCGGGCATCGACATGGTCGTGGCCCAAGGCTTCGAGGCCGGAGGCCATCGCGGCGTCTTCGATCCGTCCGACGACCCGCGCTTTGCGACCTTGCCCCTGACGCGGCTTCTGGCGCGCGAGCTGGACATCCCGGTCATCGCAGCGGGCGGCATCATGGACGGCGCCGGGATCGCGGCGGCGCTGGCGCTGGGCGCAGCAGGCGCGCAGTTGGGCACCGCCTTCGTCTCCTGCTCGGAGTCCGCCGCCAACGCCGCCTATCGCGCAGTGCTCGCCAGCCCGCGCGCCGAACGCACCCGCGTCAGCCCGGTCATCTCGGGGCGACCCGCGCGCGGCGTCGAAAACGCCTTCATGCAGCGCGCCGACGAAGCCCTGACCGCCGGCTATCCCTACGCCTATGACCTCGGCAAGGCGCTGCACGCCGCCGCCAGCGCACAGGGCGACGACGGCTACGCCCCGCAATGGGCCGGTCAGGCCGCCCCGCTGGGCCGCGCCCTGCCCGCCGCCGAACTGGTCGAGGCTCTGGCGCAGGAAACCCGAGACGCCATCGCCGATCTTCAGCAGCGTCTGTAACCTCGACGCCATCCGATGCGTAGTCCGCAGCGTAACCCAAGGTCTGAACCCAGAGGACTGCCACGATGCTCCTGATCCTGCTGTCCTATCTGGCCGGGGCGCTGACCATTGTCAGCCCCTGCATCCTGCCGGTCCTGCCGTTCGTGTTCGCGCGGGCGGGCCAGCCCTTCATGAAGAGCGGGCTGCCCCTCTTGCTGGGCATGGCCCTGACCTTTGCGGGCGTGGCGACGCTGGCGGCGGTGGGCGGCGGCTGGGCGGTTCAGGCCAATCAGGTCGGTCGCTGGATCGCCCTGGCGGTCATGGCGGTTCTGGGTCTGACCTTGATCATGCCCTCGTTGGCCGACCGGCTGACCCGGCCTCTCGTCGCGCTCGGCTCGCGCCTGACCGAGAAGGCCAGCGCGGAACAGCAATCCGGCGGCGGGGTCTGGCCCTCCTTCCTGCTGGGCGTGGCCACCGGCCTGCTGTGGGCGCCGTGCGCCGGGCCGATCCTGGGCCTGATCCTGACGGGCGCGGCGCTGCAAGGGGCCAGCGTCGGCACCACCCTGCTGCTGATCGCCTACGCCGCCGGGGCCGCCACCTCCCTGGCCCTGGCCTTGCTGATCGGCGGCAAGGTCTTCCAGACGATGAAGCGGTCGCTCGGCGTCGGCGAATGGGTGCGCAAAGGTCTGGGCGTTCTGGTCCTGATCGGCGTCGCCGCCATCGCCCTGGGCCTCGACACCGGCCTGCTGACCCGTCTGTCGAGCGGCGGCACCAACCGCATCGAACAGAGCCTGCTCAGCCGCTTCGGCGCCGCCCCGCCCATGAACGCCGCCCGCGCGCCGCTGAACGCCCTGCCTGTCGAAGGGGCCATGCCGCCCCTGACCGGGGCGACCGAGTGGATCAACAGCCCGCCCCTGACCACGGAACAGCTGCGCGGCAAGGTCGTGCTGGTCGATTTCTGGACCTACTCCTGCATCAACTGCGTGCGAACCATCCCCTACGTCCGCGCCTGGGCCGAGAAGTATCGCGATCAGGGCCTGGTGGTGATCGGGGTCCACACGCCCGAGTTCGCCTTCGAGAAGTCGCCCGCCAATGTCCGCGACGCCGTGCGCCGCTTCGGCGTCACCTACCCCGTAGCCATGGACAACGACTTCGCCATCTGGCGCGCCTTCGACAACCGCTACTGGCCGGCCCACTACTTCATCGATGCGAAGGGTGACATCCGCTACCACCACTTCGGCGAGGGCGATTACGAACACTCCGAGCGCGTCATCCAGCAACTGCTGAAAGAGGCCGGCGCCGCCAATGTCGATCAGGCTGTTGTCCAGGTCCGCGCCCAAGGGGCCGAGGCCGCCGCCACCGCCGAGGTCGCCTCCCCCGAAACCTATGTCGGCCATGTCCGCGCCAAGAACTTCGTCTCGCCCGGCGGCTTCAGCTTCGACGTGCGCAAGACCTATGCGGCCGCGCCTCTGAAACTGAACGACTGGAGCCTGTCCGGCGACTGGATCGTGCGGGCCGAACACGCCGACCTTCAGGCGCCGGGCGGACGCCTAGCCTTCCGTTTCAAGGCCCGCGACCTGCATCTGGTCATGGGGCCCAGCACCCTGGGCCAGCCCGTGCGCTTCCGCGTCCGCATCGATGGTCAGGCTCCCGGCGCCGACGCCGGCGTGGATATCGACGCGCAAGGCATGGGCCGGATCGACAGCCAGCGCCTGTATCAACTGTTGCGTCAGTCCGGCGGCGCCCGCGAACGCAACTTCGAGATCGAGTTCCTCGACCCGGGGGTTCAGGTCTTCGCCTTCACCTTCGGCTGACTAGAGGCGCCCGGCCTCGGCCAGCCGCTCGATCATCCACACCCGCGCGGGCGGCAGCGGCTTGTTCAGGGCGTGAAAGACGAACTGTTCCAGGAAATGCCCGGTCAGCGCCAGCCCGGCCTTCACGTCGCCCTCTCCCAACCCCGCCTGCGCCCCCAGCATGAAGGGCGGCAGGTTCAGCAGCTTGTCGGCGTAGGGCGCGCCCGCCTCGCGGCTGACGGCGCGGCCCGTGCGCGGGCTGACATAGATCAGGTCATCCATCGACCCGGTGGCCGCACACCGCGACAGATCCAGGCCAAAGCCCAAATCCTCCAGCAGCCCCGCCTCGAACCGCACGAAGATGGCGGGCCAGACCTCTGGCAGGGCGAAAGCCCCCATCATGGCCTCGAAGGCCAGGAAGGCCCCCGGATGCGGCTCGCGCTCGGGCAAGGCCCCCTGCGCCACCGCAGCCGCGGCGTTCAACCCGACCAATGCCAGCGGATCGTCGAACAGGGCCGCCGGCCCCTCGCCCACCGGCTCCAGCCGTGCCGACCCCAGCTGGTCCGAGGTCCTCGACCTCAGGTCCGCCACCACCCGCGCCCCGGCCTGCAAGAAGGGCCTCATCTTGCGCGACGCCCCGCCCGCGACATAGGCGGCGCGGCGTCCATGCCGCTCGGTCAGCAGTTCGACCACGGCGCCGGTATCGCCATGCGCCCGCGCCGACAGGACGAAGGCGTCGTCCTGAATCTCCATCAGTCGGCCTTGATCACGTCGACGACGGCGCGCGCCTTGTCGTTCGGCACGGCGAAGCTGAGGACATACTGCTCGATCTTCCAGCCCTCGTCGGTCAGCCGCAGCACGCCCGATCCGCGCGTGGTCCCATAGGCGTCGTTGTCCAGCACCTCGTCAAACCAGGCCAGGCAGCGGCAGTCGATTGGGGCGATGGTCACGGTCCGCGTCACCGGCCGATAGGTCCAGCCCTTGCCTTGCGAGAAATAGGGCATGGCGTAGGCCCTGAACTCCGGCAGGCTCCACCGCTCGGTCGCATCCGTGCCGATGAAGCGGCCGTCCGCGGTAAAGGTCTCGAAATAGGCGTCGCCGTCGGCCTTCGACGCCGCGGCGTGCATGGCGTCCAGCACCCGCTCGACAGGGGCGGTCTCGGCTTGCGGCGCAGACGCGGTCTGAACCGGGGCAGCGGACAGTTGAAGCATCATCAGAACGGCGGTGATCATGCTGATGTTCTAGTCCTGTTCTCTCGCAGGCGAAAGCACAGGCTTCTCCCTCGTGCCCGCGGAAGGAAAGATACCCCGCCCCGCGCGTTCAAACTCCTAAAACTCGACAACACGGAGAGGTCTCATGAAAATCGTCACCAGCCTCAGCTTCCAAGGCCAGTGCCGCGAGGCGCTTGAGTTCTACGCTCGTGTTTTGGGCGGCACGGTCACCGCCGCCTTTCCTTATGGCGACGGCCCGCCCGACATGCCGGTAGACGCCAGGTACAAGGACTGGCTGATGCATGGCTGGCTGGACGTGGGTGATCAGTCGATCATGGGTGCCGACATCCCGCCCGAGTTCGCGCCGAACATCGACAAGCCCAAGAACGGCTTCGACGTCTCCTATCACACCGACGATGTCGCCAAGGCGCGCAAGGTCTTCGACGACCTGTCCGAAGGCGGCAAGGTCGGCATGGCCTTCGCATCCACCTTCTGGTCCCCAGGGTTCGGCACGTTCACTGACAGGTTCGGCATTCCGTGGATGATCAACACCAACCCGGCGGCGGACTGGCAAGCCGGCGGCTGAAGGCCTTTTCGATAGCGCATCGCTTCGACCAAAGCCGTATTGGAATCAGGGTGATGCGGCGCCTATCTCCGCGACACTCCCCGAGCCCTCATGGGCAGAAGTCGTCAGGTTTCCGATGTCCCGCGTCCGCAACGCCGCCCTGCAGTCGAAGATCATGTCCGCCGGGGACGCCGCGGCGCTGATCCCGGCGAACTCGACCGTGGGCATGAGCGGCTTCACCGGCTCGGGCTATCCCAAGGTCGTGCCAATGGCCCTGGCCGAGCGAATCGAGGCTGAGCACGCGGCGGGCAATCCCTTCAAGCTGAAGGTCTGGACCGGCGCCTCGACCGGGCCGGAACTGGACGGCGCTCTGGCCAAGGCGGACGGCATCGAATTCCGCCTGCCCTACAACTCCGATCCCATCGCCCGCGACAAGATCAACCGGGGCGAAATGGAATACCTGGACATGCACCTGTCGCAGGTCGCCCCCGTCGCCTGGCAAGGCTTCCTCGGCCCGCTGGAGACGGCGGTGGTCGAGGTCTCGGGCATCCGCGAGGACGGCTCGCTGATCCCCTCGTCGTCCATCGGCAACAACAAGACCTGGCTGGACCGCGCCGACCGCATCATCCTGGAGGTCAACAGCTGGCAGAACCCGGCGCTGGAGGGGATGCACGACATCTATTACGGCACGGCCCTGCCGCCGGCCCGCGTGCCGATCCCGCTGACCCGGCCGACCGACCGGATCGGCGAGACGGTCTTCCGCGTCGATCCGTCCAAGATCGTCGCCATCGTCGAGACGGACAGCCCCGACCGCAACCTGCCCTTCGCCGCGCCGGACGCCAGCGCCACGGCCATCGCCGGGCACCTGATCGAGTTCCTTCAGCACGAGGTGAAGCTGGGCCGCCTGCCCGCCCATCTGCTGCCGCTGCAATCGGGCGTCGGCAATGTCGCCAACGCCGTGCTGGCGGGACTGGCCGAAAGCCCCTTCGAGCAACTGACCGCCTACACCGAGGTGCTGCAGGACGGGATGCTGGACCTGCTCGACAGCGGCAAGCTGACCGTCGCCTCGGCCACCGCCTTCTCGCTCAGCCCCGAGGCCGCCGCCGACCTGAACAGCCGCATGGAGCAGTTCCGCGGCAAGATCATCCTGCGTCCGCAGGAGATCTCGAACCACCCGGAGATCATCCGCCGCCTGGGCTGCATCGCCATGAACGGCCTGATCGAGGCCGACATCTACGGCAACGTCAACTCGACCCACGTCATGGGTTCGCGCATCCAGAACGGCATCGGCGGCTCGGGCGACTTTGCGCGCAACGCCTACATCTCCTGCTTCGTCACGCCCTCGACGGCCAAGGGCGGCAAGATCTCAGCCATCGTCCCCATGGCCAGCCACGTCGACCACATCACCCAGGACGTGCAGGTCATCGTCACGGAACAGGGCCTAGCCGACCTGCGCGGTCTGTCGCCGAAACAACGCGCCCAGGTCATCATCGCCAACTGCGCCCACCCCGACTACCGCGACGCGCTGAAGGACTACTACGCCCGCGCGCTGAAGGGCTCCTATGGCCTGCAATCGCCCCACCTGCTGACCGAAGCGTTGTCGTGGCACCAACGCTTCATCGAAACGGGGTCGATGAAGGCCTAGCCTTCTCCTCCCCATGAATGGGAAGGAAACCAGAGCAGCGCCCTAGCGGTTCAACCCGGTTGGGAATTCACGGCCCAGAGCCTCGGCCATGGCCTGCTGGCTCAGCATGAAGACCAGGTCGCGCTGGTGGTAGTTGTTGGATAGGACCACCACGGTCACATCGGCCTCGGGTTGATAGAGGACCAGGTTGCGGAACCCGGCCCAACTGCCCGTGTGATAGATCTGCTTGTCGTCAAAGGCGGGCTTCACCTGCCGGCCAAGACTGTTGAGGTAGACGCCGTAGCCATAGGCGCGGTGGGCGCGGCCGCGCTCTTTCGGCGTGTCCGCCGGAGCGTGATCGGCGATCATCTGGGCGTAGGAGGCGTCACTGAGAACGCGGCCCTTATGCAAGGCCTGGTTCCAGGCCAGCATGTCGTCCAGCGTCGAATAAAGAGCGCCGGCCCCGAAGACGACGCTGACGTTGGCGATCGGCTGGGCCGCAAGCCCGCCGGGGAAGTTGGCGTAGCCCATGGCCAGGCCTTGCGCGTCGGCGTGGGCGTCCGATCCCGTATCCTTCAGACCCAGCGGTTTCAGGACAGCCTCGTTCAGATAGGTCTCGAACGGCCTGCCGCTGGCCTTCGCCACGATCTCGGCCGCCAGGTTATAGGCGGCGTTGTCGTAGCGGATCTTGGTCCCGGGCTCGAACTGCAGGCCATAGCGGGCCGAGGTCTCGGTCAGTTCCTGCGGGGTACGCGGGGTGATGCGGATACGCCCCCACTCGGACTGCGCCATCAGGTCAGGAATGCCCGACGTGTGGGACAATAGGTGGTGGATACGCAGCGGCTTCCAGGCATCCGGACAGGCCTCGATCCATTTGCAGACCGGATCGTTCACCGACAGCCTGCCCTCGTCCTGCAGCTTCAGGATCGCAGCGGCGGTGAACTGTTTCGACACCGAGGCCAGACGGAAGCGGGTGTCCAGCTTCAGCGGCTGGTCGTTCTCGTAGTTGGCCTTGCCATAGACCTGACGGAACAGGACCTGATCGCCCCTGGCCACCAGAATGGCGCCCATGAACTGCTTTCGCTCGCCCAGATAGTCCAGCCGCGCCTTCAGTTGCGGCAGGGCCTCGACCACCTCAACCGGCGGGCGTTCGGGCAGCGCGGGCCTGGCCGCCGTAGCCGCCTGGGTCTCGGGGGCGATGGCGTGGATGATCCATGCCCCGGCGCCGGCGGAGGCAAGGGCGACTGCGGCCAGGGATCCGAGGAACCACGGCCGCCCGCCTGCAGACTTGGGAACTACAAACACCATACTGAAACTACGCTCTTAGACGTCGAACTCCAGCCCGAACTGGGCGTAAAGGGCGCGGCTGTCCTGCCATTTGGGATCGACCTTGACGGTCAGGAACAGGTGGACGGGCCGGTCGAGCAGTTCGATCAGTTCCTCGCGCGACTTCTGGCCGATCCATTTCAGGGTCTGGCCGCCCTTGCCCAGAACAATGGGGCGCTGGCTCTCACGCTCGACATAGATGGTCTGTTCGATGCGGGCTGAACCGTCGGCCTTTTCCTCGAACGAGGTCGTCTCGACCGCAGCCGAATAGGGCAGTTCCTCGTGGACGCGCAGGTAGACCTTCTCACGCGTGATCTCGGCGGCCAGGACGCGGACCGGCACGTCGGCCGACTGATCCTCGGGGTAGAGCCACGGGCCGGCGGGCATGGAGCGGGCCAGACGCTTTTTCAGATCGTCCACGCCATCGCCGCTGAGGGCCGAGATCATATAGACCTCTTCATATACGCCGGTTTCGAACAGGCGCTGCGACAGGGCCAGAAGAGTGTCGCGGCGCATGCCGTCGATCTTGTTCAGGCCCAGGATGACCTTGGTGCCCGTCGCCTTCAGATTGGCGATGATGGTCTCGGTGTCCTCGGCCGAGCGGCGGTCGGCGGCGGTGCCTTCACGGCCTTCGGCGTCGATGTGGGACTGGGCGTCGATCAGGTGCAGCACCACATCGGCGTCCTGTGCGCCGCCCCAGGCCGAGGCGACCATGGCACGGTCCAGCCGGCGGCGCGGGGTAAAGATGCCGGGCGTGTCCACCAGAACGATCTGGGCGTCGCCCTCGATGGCGATGCCGCGCACGGGGAAACGCGTGGTCTGGACCTTCTGGGTGACGATCGAGACCTTGGTTCCCGTCAGCCGATTCACCAGCGTCGACTTGCCGGCGTTGGGCGCGCCGATGATGGCGGCGAATCCAGCGCGCTGGTTGGGGTTGAGGGTCTCGGTCAAATTACGCCTTCTCGTTTCAACAGCGCCGTGGCGGCGGCTTTTTCCGCCTCCTGACGCGAACGTCCTGTTTGTTTCACGGGGTCAAAGCCGACCACCGTCGCCTCGACCACGAAGGTCGGAGCATGATCTGATCCGGTGCGTTCCACCACCTTATAGGTCGGCAGCGGACGCCCTTGGCCCTGCGCCCACTCCTGCAGAGCGGACTTGGGGTTGGTCACGGCTGCAGCCGGAGGAGACGCGAACTCCTCTGCCCAGGCGATGTCGAACATGGCCTTGGCCGCCGTCAGGCCCCCGTCGCGATAGACGGCCGCCAGAATAGCTTCGACAGCATCAGCGATGACTCCGGCCTTTCTGCGGCCGCCCGTCTTGGTCTCGCCCGCCGACAGACGCAGGGCCGCCCCCACGCCCAGACGCTCGCCGACGCGGGCGCAGGCGCTCTTGTCCACCAGGGCGTGCAGACGCGCGGACAACTGGCCTTCGTCCGCCGAGGGGAAATCCCGCGTCAGCCGGTCAGCGACCAGCAGGCCCAGAACCCTGTCGCCCAGGAACTCCAGCCGCTCGTTGTCGGCGACGGTGCGACCATCGACCTGCCCCCCCCCCTCGCCCACGCTGGCGTGGGTCAGGGCGCGTTCCAGCAAGGATGGATCAGCAAAGTCATGACCCAGCCGCCGCCGAAGCGTGTCGACGGCCTCGGCACGCACGTTCGCCATCAGTCCAGTATCTTGAAGAACCGGCTTGGACGCAGGTTGGCGAACCAGCTCACCGGGTTGAACAACGAAGCGCCCGGCGACCATGAGAACATGATGATCTCGGCCTTGCCCACCAGGTTTTCGGCCGGGACCATGCCCACGCCTGCCGACATCTCGACGCGGCTGTCGATCGAGTTGTCGCGGTTGTCGCCCATCATGAAGAAATGGCCGACGGGGACCTCGTAGACCGGCGTGTCGTCCAGATCACCGCCGGGACCGAAGTCCTGCGTCATGAAGCTCTTGCCATTGGGAAGGGTTTCGCGAAGCTGCGTAACCGGACGCGGCCCGAACATGTCAGCCAACTCGGCGCGGCTCACGACCACGTCCTTAACCGGCGCGCCGTTGATGTAGAGCTTGTTGGCGATCATCTGCACCTTGTCGCCCGGCAGACCGATCACGCGCTTGATGTAGTCGGTCTTGTTGTCGCGCGGCAGTTTGAACACGACGATGTCGCCACGCGTCGGGTCCTTGCCCAGAATACGGCCATCGAACAGCGGCGGGCTCCACGGGATCGAGTGCTTGGAGTAGCCGTAGGACCACTTCGATACGACGATGTAGTCGCCCTCGTAGAGGTTGGGCTCCATCGAGGCCGAGGGGATGGTGAAGGGCTGGAACAGCAGCACCCGCAGCACGAAGGCGATCAGCAGGGCGAAGACGACGGTCTTGATGATCTCGACCGTCTCGTTGCTCGCGGACTTCTCTTTTTTCACACGTTTGGCTTTCTTGGGACGCGGCGTGGCGTAGATCGGCTTGTCGCTGTCGAGGGCTTCGGGATCGTCGCCCAGATCGAAGGGGGCGTCGCCGTCGTCGCTCCAGATCGGTCGCTGCTCGGTGGGGTCGATGGCAGGATTGCCGGCGCCGCCGTTCGCCTTGGAGTGGTCGCTCATGGTCTGCTCGAATCCCCCGCAGAACGCGGGGTTGGAAGCCTGACGCGTAAAGGCTGATTACGCCACGGGCAAGGCTTCGATGACCACGAAAGCGAGAGCATAAGGGTGTTCGTCGCTGAGGGTCAGATGGATGCGCGGCTCATGCCCCGCCGGGATCAGTCGCGCCAGATGCTCGGCGGCGTGGCCGGTCAGGGCCAGGGTCGGTTGACCCGACTTCAGGTTCACCACCCCCATGTCGCGCCAATAGACGTCGGCGCGCATCCCTGTGCCCAGAGCCTTGGCGCAAGCCTCCTTGGCTGCGAACCGCTTGGCGTAGCTCCAGGCCGGGTCCGGCTTGCGATCCGAACGGGTGCGTTCCAGATCGGTGAAACAGCGCTGCTTGAAGCGTTCGCCGAACCGATCCAGCGAATTCTGGATGCGGCGGATGTCCGAAAGGTCGGCGCCGACGCCGATAATCACCGGCCGGCTCCAGAAATCGCCTCGTCCATCGCGGTCCGCATCCGTCGAATGGCGGCGTCCAGTCCGACGAAGACCGCCTCCCCGACCAGGAAATGACCGATGTTCAGCTCCTTGATCTCAGGGATCGCCAGAACCACGCTGGCCGTGGCGTAGTCGAGGCCGTGTCCGGCATGGACCTCCAGCCCCAGGATGTCGGCCTGGGCGGCGGCGGCGGCGAGACGGTCCAGCTCAAAGGCGCGCTCGGCCGGATCGGTCAGATGGCAATAGCGGCCGGTGTGGAACTCGACCACCTGGGCGCCGACGGCGGCGGCAGCCTCGACCTGGGCTTCCGACGGCTCGATGAACAGGCTGACGCGGATGCCGGCGTCGGACAACGCCTTCACCACAGGGGCGATGCGCGCCTCGTGACCGGCGACGGCCAGACCGCCCTCGGTCGTGACCTCCTCGCGCCGCTCCGGCACCAGACAGGCCGCGTGCGGACGGTGACGCAGGGCGATGGCCAGCATCTCTTCCGTCACGGCCATCTCAAAGTTCAGCGGCTTGTCCGCGCGGCGGCACAGGGCCGTCAGCACGTCGATGTCGGCGTCGGTGATGTGGCGGCGATCCTCGCGCAGATGTGCGGTGATGCCGTCCGCCCCCGCCGCCAGCGCCGCCTCGGCCGCGCGGGCCGGATCGGGATGAGCGCCGCCGCGCGCGTTGCGAACCGTGGCGACGTGGTCGATGTTGACGCCCAGACGAACCCGCTCGCGCTTCATCCCGTTCTCTTTCTCTACTTGGCCAGCCGGCGGCTGCCCGGGTCCTCGACCGGCAGGGCAGCCAGTTCGGGCGGCAGGGCATCGGCCGGATAGGCCGGCACGTCCAGCGTCGCCAGGGCGATCAGCGGCACGCCCACATCGGCGCGGCCGCCCGAGCGGTCGACGATGCAGGCGGCGGCGACGACATCGCCCCCGGCCTTCTGGATGGCGGCGATGCATTCGCGCGACGACAGGCCGGTGGTGACGATGTCCTCGACCATGACGACCTTTTCGCCCGGCTCGACGGTGAAGCCGCGGCGCAGCTTGAACTCGCCGCCTTCGCGCTCGACGTAGAGCGAGCGCACGTTCAGGTGCCGCGCCGTCTCATAGCCAGGAATGATGCCGCCGACGGCCGGCGAGATGGCCACGTCCACCGGACCGACCGTGGCGACGATCTTGTCGGCCAGAGCCTTGCACAGGCGCTCGCAGCGGCGCGTGTCCATGAAGACCAGGTTCTTCTGCAGGAAGACCGGGCTGTGCAGGCCGGACGACAGGACGAAATGGCCTTCGCGCAGGGCGCCGGCGTCGCGGAATTCGTTGAGGACGTCTTCAGTGTTCATGAGAGCGTCCCTTAGACCCTGCGCCCCTCTCCCTCAAGCGACCGATCAGGTCAGATCGCAGTTAGGCTTCAGCCCGCCTTCCAGCAGTTTCGTCCAGACCGCCTCGGCGTCGTCGGCGAAGGCGAACAACTCCATGTCCGAGGCCTTGACCATGCCATGCTCGATCAGGGTGTCGAAGTTGATGACCGAGCGCCAATAGGCCTCGTCGAACAGGACGATGGGAATCGGCGGCGCCTTGTCGGTCTGGCGCAAGGTCAGGATCTCGAACATCTCGTCCAGCGTGCCGAATCCCCCGGGGAAGACCACCAGACCATTTGCCCGCATGGCCAGATGCATCTTGCGCATGGCGAAGTAGTGGAACTGGAAGGTCAGCTCCGGCGTCGACCAGGGGTTCGGGACCTGTTCGTGCGGCAGGGTGACGTTGAAGCCGATCGACGGCGCGCCCGCTTCATGCGCGCCCTGATTGGCGGCCTGCATGATGCCCGGGCCGCCGCCGGTGGCGATGACGTTGTCGCGCACCTCGCCAGGCGAGCCGCGGAAGGCCCCGCCCCGCTCCGAGGCGATGCGGCCGAACTGACGAGCCTGTTCGTACCAATAGGCGTGACGCCCATCGCCGTTGGCGCCGACACGAGCGCTGCCGAACACCACGATGGTCGAGCGCACGCCCCAGGCCTTCAGCGCCTCCTCGGCCTTCTCGTATTCCATCAGGAAACGCACGCCGCGCATCGACTCGCCCAGCAGGAAATCGCGATCCAGGGCGGCCAGACGATAGGAGGGCGACGCCAGTTGAGCGGCGTTGGCGAGGGCTTGTTGTTCGGGAGACATTTCGGCCTTCAAAGTCAGACGCGCGACCGATCAGCCGCGCGCGCGGTCCACAGTGTCGACGGACGGATTAGCGCGCAGGGCGGCGATGATCATGGTGGCGTGGCGTGCATCCTCGACCTCGACATCGATGTCGACGTCGAAGAAATCCTGCTGCCGGTGGGCCATCGACAGGTTCAGGATATTGCCGCCAGCCTCGCCAATGATGGTCGCCACCTGCCCCAGCACGCCCGGCGCATTGCGGATCGTGGCGCGCAGACGGGCCGCCGCCACCGCGTCCTGCTCCGCCTGCGGCGTCCATTGGAGATCCTGCCAGACGCTGTCGTCGTCGGCGAAGTCGGCCAGGGTCTGACAGTCGATGGTATGAACTGTCAGCCCCTTGTCGGGCTCCAGAATACCGACGATGCGGTCGCCTGGAACAGGACTGCAACAGGCGCCGAAATGGATGCTGACGCCCGGCGTCAGGCCGCTGCCGCGCACGAACAGGCGGGCGTGTTCATTGCCGATCCGCTTGCGTTCCGGCCCCGCCTTCAGCTGCCCTTTCAACGCCGGGAAGATGGTCTCGGCCACTCTGGTCGCAGCCAGACGGCCACGGCCGATGGCGTCGAACAGGTCTTCGTCCGTGGCGATGGCGTGGGCTTCCAGCACCGGTTTCAGCGAAACCTCGGCCAGCGACTTGCCTGCCCGATCCAGCGTCTGTTCCAACGTCGCCTTGCCCAGGCGCACGAACTCGTCGCGCTCTGACGTTCGGATATGGCGACGGATGGCCGAGCGCGCCCGGCCAGTGACGGTCAGGCTGCGCCAGTCCGTCGGCACCTCGCGCTTGGTTCCGCGAATGATCTCGACCACGTCGCCGTTCTGCAGCGCCGTACGCATCGGCTTCAGTTCGCCATTGATCTTGACGCCTACCGCCGTGTCGCCGACCTCGGTATGGACCGCATAGGCGAAGTCCAGCGCCATGCCGCCGCGCGGCAGGGTGATCAGCGCCCCCTTGGGCGTGAAGACAAAGACCTGATCCAGATACATTTCGAGCTTGGCGTGCTCGACCCAGTCCTCGCCGCCCTCGCCATGCTCGATGACCTGAACCAGATGGCGCAGGTTCAGCAGCGGGTCGCGCCCGCCGTCCGCCTCCATCGCCTCGCGGTCAAAGCCGTAGGAGTGGTTCTTGTAGGCCCAGTGCGCGGCCACGCCGTCCTCGGCCACACGGTCCATGATCTCGGTGCGTATCTGCATCTCGATGCGCAAGCCCCCCGGCCCGACGACCGTGGTGTGCAGCGAACGATAGTTGTTCGACTTGGGCGTCGAGATGAAGTCCTTGAATCGTTCCGGCACCATGGGCCAGGCGCGGTGGATGACGCCGAGCGCGCGGTAGCAGTCGTCTTCGGCCTCGACGATCACCCGGAAGCCGTAGATATCCGACAGGGACGAGAAGCCGACCGACTTCCTCTGCAACTTGCGCCAGATCGAATAGGGCGTCTTTTCACGCCCCTTCACGTGGGCCCGGACGCCCGCTTCGCTCAGAACCAGTTCGATTTCTCGCGACACGCCCTCGATGGCGCGACCATGTTCCAGCTTCAGCGCCTCCAGCCGACGCTGGATGGCGACCCGCGCCGTGGCGTTCAGATGCTCGAACGCCAGTTCCTCCAGCTCCGACGCGATGGAGTGGATGCCGATGGAGCGGCCCAGCGGCGCATAGACTTCCAGCGTCTCGCGGCTGATGCGCTCGCGCTTCTCCGGCTTGACGTACTGGAGGGTCCGCATGTTGTGCAGACGGTCGGCCAGCTTGACCAGCAGGACCCGCACATCCTTGGAGATCGCCAGAATAAACTTGCGCAGGTTCTCGGCCTGACGCGTGTGCTCGGCCTGAAGTTCGAGCCGGGACAGCTTGGTCACGCCCTCGACCAGGACGGCGACCTCTTCGCCGAACATGGCGGCGATATCGTCGCGCGTGGCCGAGGTGTCCTCGACCACATCGTGCAGCAGGGCGGTGACGATAGTGGCGGTGTCCAACCGATAGTCGGTCAGGATGCCCGCCACCTGGATCGGGTGCGCAAAATAGGGATCGCCCGAGGCCCGCAGCTGCGAGCCATGCATCTTCATCGCATAGACATAGGCGCGGTTCAGCAGCGCTTCGTCAGCGGTGGGGTCATAGGCCTTGACCGCCTCGATCAGTTCGAACTGGCGCATGATCGGCGCGCGTTTGGCATCAGACACTTGAGACTCGGACTGGGGGCCTTCAGACGACTTCGGCGCCGCTCCGGTAAGGAGCGACGCCGATTGGTCTTTTTGATTCACGACTGGCTTCGTCGGCGTGTCCGCCAGGGGCCGCGCCGGAAATATGGTGACGCCGTTGACAGGCTCTGCCGTCAGTAGCGTTCCTCCTGGCCGCCGTCCCGGTCGCTTTGAAGGGCGCGGATCAGTTCGGCCTCGGCCATGTTCATGTGCTGCGGCTCAGCCAGCAGCGCCACGACTTCGGCCTCATCCTCGGCCTCGGTGCGCTCGTCCACACGTTGCAGGGTGGTGATGATGTTCTCGCGCAGTTCGTCCGGGACCACACGGTCCTCGGCCAGTTCACGCAGAGCGACAACGGGGTTCTTGTCGTTGTCGCGATCAAGCGTGAGAGCGGCGCCGTTTGCGATGTTGCGGGCGCGGTGGCCCGCCAGCAGAACCAGACCAAAGCGGTTCGGCACCTTCTCGATGCAATCTTCGACAGTGACGCGGGCCATGAAATTCCTCTGGCGGCAGGGAGAACCGCACAAAATATAGGGTTAGGCGTGATTGTGCAACGCCGCGAAGGCCGGAATGCGGCGCAAAACGCCTCAGTTCTTCCTTTGGGCCAAGGGATAGCTTATGATCAGCACAAGGTCCACCTCGCCCGTCTGACGGATGCCTACGACGTTGCCGTCGAACAGGTAGGCGGCGTCGCCTGCACGCATCGGCGTGGTCACGCCGTCCGAAGTGACGACACCCTCGCCGCTGACTACATAGTAGACCTCGTCGTGCGCGATCGGGTGCAGACCGATGGCGGCGCCGGGGTGCAGAATGCGCTTGCGAAACTCCATCGCCCGGTTCGGCACGCCGTCAGAGATGCGATAGGCCGTACTCATGCCTTCGCCGCTATGCGGCGGGACCTGACGCACCATGGTGTCGCCCTCGCGGATCACCACGCCCGTTCCCGCCGGCGGTGAAGCGGGCGCGGGCGACGATTGAAACAGGGCGATCAAGGCCAGGGCAGGCAGGAACATGACTTTGTCTCCCGGTGTCATTCAACCCGACCCTACCGGTCTTCCGGGCGGCGTCAACGCCGCAGAGGTCGCGCGTCCACGCCCACGGCAGCTCGGCACGCAAGGCCCGCCGCATTTGCTTCGATGGTCGGATGACGCCACTCCGGCGCTATTTCGGCCAGAGGCCCCATGACAAACAGGCGCTCGGCCGCGCGCGGATGCGGCAGGATCAGACCGTCGAGGTCGCCGCTCAACCGGCCGTAGGCGATCAGGTCCAGGTCCAGCGTGCGCGGCGCGTTGCGCTCGCTGCGGCGGCGATCGAACACATCCTCCATCCGAGCCAGCTTGCTCATCAGGGCGGCAGGATCATGCGCCGTCCGGACGATGACCACGCCGTTCAGAAAGGGCGGATCCGTTGGATCGGGCCAGGCTTTTGACGACCACCAGGAGGATCGCGCCAACACATCGATGCCTTCGGCCCGGAATCGCGCCAGGGCCGCCTCAAGCGACTCCTCGCAGGAAGCCCAGACGCCCTTGTCATTGCAGCCCAGCGCGACGATGACTGCGCCGTCCAGATCGAGATCGCCTTCGGGTATTTCAGTCGGGACCTTCATATTCTCGACCTTTCCCACGGGCTCATATTCATGACTGGCCACACGAGCGACCGCATCGCCTTGTTCATAGACGGCGCCAACCTCTATTCCTCGGCCCGCGCGCTCAATATCGATCTCGACTTCAGGAAGCTGTCCGACTGGTTTGGCCAGAAGGGTCAACTCGTTCGCGCCTATTATTACACGGCCGTGATTGAGGGCGAAGAGTTCTCGCCCATCCGCCCGTTGGTCGACTGGCTCGACTACAACGGCTTCACGGTCGTGACCAAGCCAGTCAAGCGCTTCACCGACTCCCAGGGCCAGTCGCGCATCAAGGGCAATATGGATATCGAGATCGCCGTCGATATGCTGGAGCTGGCGCCGCATCTGGATCACATGATCCTGTTCTCGGGCGACGGCGACTTCCGCCGACTGGTCGAGGCCATTCAGGCCAAGGGCGTGCGCGTCACCGTGGTCTCGACCACGAGGACCCAGCCACCCCAGATCGCCGACGAACTGCGCCGCCAGGCTGACGCCTTCATCGAACTGGCCGACGTCATGACCCAGTTCAGCAAGCCTAAGAGCGCCGCGCCCCAGGCGACCGCCCGCACCTTTGACCGAGACGACCGCCCATGAGCCGCGCCCTGAACCCTGAACCGCCGCGCGATTGTCCCCTGTGCCCGCGCCTGGTCGCCTATCGCCAGGAGAATATCCGCCAGAATCCCGACTGGTGGAACGGCCCCGCACCTTCGTTTGGCGATCCGAATGCTCGGCTGCTGATCGCGGGCCTCGCGCCCGGCCGCATGGGCGCCAACCGCACCGGCCGCCCCTTCACCGGCGACCACGCCGGCTGGCTGCTCTACGACACCCTGCAAAAGACCGGGTTCGCCAAGGGAAGCTATGACCCGGACGGCCAGGACGACCTGACCCTGGTCGACTGCATGATCACCAACGCCGTGCGCTGCGCCCCCCCGCAGAACAAGCCGACGGGGGCTGAGGAAAACACCTGCCGCCCCTTCCTGATCGACCGTCTGGCCGCCCTGCCCCGATTGAAGGTCGTCGTCACCCTGGGCGATGTTTCACGGCGCAGCATCCTGCGGACGCTCGGCTATCCCGGCACGGCCATCCCCGCCGGACACGGCGTCGAGGGCAAGGTCGGCGCCTATACGATCATCAACAGCTATCACTGCTCGCGCCTGAACACGAACACGGGCCGGCTCACGCCGCAGATGTTCGAGGAGATTTTCCACCGGGCCAAGGCGGCGCTGGAAGAATAGATCAGCCGCCGCCGGCGACCTCTCCGGCCACCATCACCGCCGCTGAGGGCTCGCGGAAGTAGCGGTCGATGCCCTCGGCGACCGAGCGCATCAGGCGGCGGCGGGCGCGCTCGTCGGTCAGGACGCGCTCATCCTCGGGATTGGTGATGAAACCCATCTCCAGCAGGATAGCCGGCACGTCTGGCGCCAGCAGGACGGCCAGACCGGCGTCGCGATGGCTGCGGCGCAGCAGCGGATGGCTGTCGCCTTCCAGATGGGTCAGCAGCACCCGCGCGAACTGGGCCGAGCGGTTCTGGGTGGCGCGCTGGGTCATGTCCAGCAGGATGCGGTCGACCGAGGGGTCGCGGCCCGGCAGGCGCAGTTCGCGCTGCCAGTCGTCGCCGCGCGTATATTCCCGCACCGCGCGGCCCGCACCCTGCTCCGACAGGGTATAGACGCTGGCCCCGCGCAGGGCCGGGTCGGTCCCGGCGTCAGCGTGCAGCGAAATGAACAGGTCGGCGCCCGCGTCGCGCGCGATCTGCACCCGGCGGCCGTGAATGACATAGACGTCGCTGTCGCGCGTCAGACGCACGCGATAGCGGCCGGTGCGTTCGATCGCGGCCTTCAGCTCTCGCGCAGCGGCCAGGGTGACGGCTTTTTCTTGAGCGTGGACGCCTTGAGCGCCCGGATCGCGCCCGCCGTGGCCGGCGTCGATGACGATCAGCGGCTTTTCCTTGCGCGCCTGCTCGCGACGCGGCGGGGCGCTGGTGGAAACCGCAGCGGCGGCGCCCGTAGCCTTCAGGTCGATGACGTAGCGATAGTGTTGAACCCCGTCGCCGGGCGGCAGCAGGAAGCGGCGCTCGATCTCGGCGCCGCGCGCCAGATCCAGACGGATGCGCGACGACGTGCCGGCAGAGCTGACTTCATAGCCGCGCACCAGACCCGAACCATTGCCGCCCAGCCCCCTGCCTGGCGCCACGTCCGACAGGGCCACGACGACGCGGCCGGTGGTCCCGTCCTCGATCACCTGTCCGCGCGTGGTCTTGCCCAGGTCCAGCACGACCCGCGTACGCTGGGCGTCGCCGCCAAAGCGAATAGAGGAAATCTGACCGTCCGCTCCAAAGGCCAGGCCGCGGCCAGCCGTCAGCACGACGGCGCAAATCACGACGAAGGCCAGGCCCGTCGTCGCCCATTCACGCACGCCCCAACGGGCCAGATTCTCACGCCACCGGCCATACATGGACGGACTTCACCCTTCTGGTTCAAGCCCCAGTAAGGGCCAAACCTGCTAAGGATTTCGTTAACTCATGTAACGGCGGCGGTTCTTTTATTTTCCACAAGTTAGGCCTATGGTGTGATCCGTTCGCGAACGATCGCGCCCTCTGCACATTGTCGCAGGGTCAGGCGCGCCCTCCTCGCAACGCTGACTTTCACCTCATTCCGAGGATCGACCGGCCTGGCCGACGATCCGACGAACGGGTCCGGGACGCGGCCTTGAACGGCGCGTTCGGATCCAGGACCGACAGAACCTCATGGGCCGACCCGCCTGCGCTCCCGAACGGCAGACCATTGCCGCTCTCGCACTTCGCGAGGGGATGACGCGCGCCCTGGCCCCCATTTCCATTCGGCGAGCCGCCCCCTTGTCCGCGGATGTATCCGCAGGGCCCGGCCTGGCGCGCCAGAGAGAGACTTTTAATGTCAAAGACAATGCTGATCGATGCGGCGCACGCGGAAGAAACCCGCGTCGCCATCGTGGACGGACGCCAGGTTGAGGAATTCGATTTCGAATCCACGGCCCGCCGCCAGCTTCGCGGCAACATCTACCTCGCCAAGGTCACGCGCGTAGAGCCCAGCCTGCAGGCGGCGTTTATCGAGTACGGCGGCAATCGCCACGGCTTCCTGGCCTTCAACGAAATCCACCCGGACTATTACCAGATCCCGGTCGCCGACCGCGAAGCCATCATGGCCGAAGCGCACTCCGACGACGACGATCACGACGATCTGGGCCGTGAGGGCGACGACGAGTCCGAGGGCGGCCTGGCCGACGAGGAGCGTCTGAAGCGTCGCCTGATGCGTCGCTACAAGATCCAGGATGTCATCAAGCGCCGTCAGATCCTGCTGGTGCAGGTCGTCAAGGACGAGCGGGGTGCCAAGGGCGCGGCCCTGACCACCTGGCTGTCGCTGGCGGGTCGCTACTGCGTCCTGATGCCCAACACCGGCAAGGGCGGCGGCATCAGCCGCAAGATCACCAACACCTCGGACCGTCGCCGCCTGAAGGCCGCAGCCTCGGCGCTGAAGGTGCCCAAGGGCATGGGCCTGATCATCCGCACGGCCGGCGCCAAGCGCACCAAGGCGGAGATCAAGCGGGACTACGAATACCTGCTGCGCCTGTGGGAAACGATCCGAGAGACGACGCTGAAATCGAACGCGCCAGCCGTCATCTACGAAGAAGAGAACCTGGTCCGCCGCGCCGTGCGCGACATGTACGACAAGGACTTTGACGGGATTCAGGTCGAAGGCCTGGAAGGCTTCAAGGAAGCCCGCGACTTCATGCGCGTGCTGATGCCGTCGCAGGCCAAGAAGATTCACCTTTATCAGGGCTCCAAGCCCCTGTTCGCCGCTAACGGCATCGAAGAACTGCTGACGCAGATCCATCAGCCGGTCGTGCCGCTGAAATCGGGCGGCTATCTGGTGATCAACCAGACCGAAGCTCTGGTCGCCATCGACGTCAACTCGGGCCGCTCCACCAAGGAGCGCAATGTCGAGGCCACCGCCACCAAGACCAATCTGGAAGCCGCCGTCGAGGCCGCCCGCCAGCTGCGTCTGCGCGACCTCGCCGGCCTGATCGTCATCGACTTCATCGACATGGATGAAGGCAAGAACAACCGCGCCGTCGAGAAGGCGCTGAAGGATGCGCTGGCCAAGGATCGCGCCCGCATCCAGATGGGCCGTATCTCGGGCTTCGGCCTGATGGAGATCAGCCGCCAGCGTCGCCGTCTGGGCGTCATTGAAGGTGCCACGGAGGTCTGCCCGCACTGCCAGGGCGCGGGCCGTATCCGCTCGGCGGAATCGGCGGCTCTGGTGACCCTGCGCGCCGTGGACATCGAAGCGGGCCGCAACGGCGCCGGCTCGATCAACCTGCGCGTCTCGACCGCCGTCGCCCTCTACATTCTGAACCACAAGCGTGACTATCTGCAGCGCCTGCTGGAACAGCGCGGACTGAACGTCGTCATCCTGATCGATGACACCCTGGCCCAGGGCGAACACGCCATCGAGCGCACCGAGACCAACGAGGACTTCGTCCCTACCGTCACCCACATCTCGGCCGCAGACCTGGACGACGGCTTCGACGACAGCGCCTTCGACCATGAGGACGAAGACGAAGACGACGAAATCATCGCCGGCGACGACGAGGACGACGCCGATCTCGAACGCGAAGACAATGACGACGACGAGCCGCGCGAGCGCGCCGAAGCTCACGATGGCGAAGGCCGAGGTCGTGGCCGTCGCCGTCGCCGCCGTGGTGGTCGTCGTGACGAGGAAGGTTCGGAAGAAGCCGTCGCCGTCGACGTGGTCGCGGCTGATGACGAAGACGACGACAGCGAGGCTGGCCGTCGCCGTCGTCGTGGTCGCCGTGGCGGTCGGCGCATGCGTGAAGACGGCGAACGCGACGCCTTCACCTGGGTGCGCGGCCGCACGCCGTCCCTGGACGACCCTTACGTCTGGTTCGACCCCATCAATCCTACGCCCTCGCCCCGCAGCGAGCGTGCGCCGGTCGAAACTTCGGAAGCCCGCGACGTCGAAGAAGTCGTCGGTGAACGCCCCGAGGGCGAACGCGCTGAACGCGAAGGCGGTCGCTCGCGCCGTCGTCGCGGTCGCGGTCGCGGCCGTGACCGCGCCGGCCTGCCCCACGACGCCAAGGTCGAAGACCGCGCCGTCAACGAGGGCCTGCCGCCCGTCGGCTCGCCGGACACGCCCATCGCCACGGTCATCTCTGCGGATGACGTCGTCGCTGCGGACGCCCCCGAAACAGTCGTCGAAGCGGCTGAAGCGCCCAAGCGTCGCCGCGTGCGCCGCAAGGTCAGCGCCGATGTCGCTGGCGAGGCGGTGATCGAAGCGCCCGAGGCGGAAGTCGAGGCTGAGGTTGAGGCTGAGGCTGAGGCTGAAGTCGTGACCGAAGCTGCAGTCGTCCCCGCCGAACTGGACGTGGCGCCTGCGGTCGCCGCCAAGATCGAGGCCGCTATCGAACAGGCTATGGCCCCCGAGCCGGTCGTCATCGCCGAACCCACGCCTGCGCCGACGCCTGAAGTCGATGTGGCCGCCATCATCGCCGAGGATCCGAACCAGATCGGCGCCGCCCCTGCCAAGCCGAAGCGCGGCTGGTGGCGCCGTTGATCGGACACGATTAGGCTTGAAGACACGGGGGAGACTGTCGCTCTGGAGCATGCCATGACCAGACTTCCCCGTGTCGCAACCCGCGTTGCAGGCCGTATCGTTTCCGCCACGGCCGCCCTGGCGGTGCTGGCGGCGGCGGGATCGGCTTCGGCCCAGAGCCTGATTCGGGACACCGAGATCGAAGGCATCATCCATGAGTGGTCCGAGCCCGTGCTGGACGCCATGGGGCTTGATCCCGCCGAGGTCGAGATCCTGCTGATCAACGACAATGATCTGAACGCGTTCGCCACGCGCGGGCGGATCATGGGGTTGAACACCGGCCTGATCCTGCAGACCAAGACCCCCAACCAGCTTCTGGGCGTGATCGCCCACGAGGCCGGTCACATCAAGAACCGCCATACTCTGCGCGACGGGGCCCAGAACGCCGGCATGCAGCCTATGATCATGACCATGGCGCTCGGCGCCCTGGCCGCGATCGCGGGCGCGCCGGATGCGGGCGCGGCGCTTCTGGCCTCCAGCCAATATTTCGGCACCCTCGGCGCCCTGCGCTATATGCAGAGCCAGGAGGGCGAGGCCGACATCACCGGCGCTCGCGCCTTGGAGCGCGCCGGGGAATCCGGCAAGGGCATGGTCGAGTTTTTCGAGAACTTCCGCTCGCAGGAAGTCTTCTCGGACCAACGTCGCTATCCCTATTTCCGCAGCCATCCCCTGTCATCGCAGCGGATAGAGGCCCTGCGCCGCCCGGTCGAAGCCGCCGCTCACTATGGCCACCGGGACAGCCCTGAACGGATGGCCCAGCACGCCCTGGTGATCGCCAAGATTCGCTCCTTCATGGACTCGCCGAACGCCACGCTGCGAGACTATCCCTCGTCGGACGCCACCCTGCCCGCCCGCTACGCCCGCGCCATCGCCTGGTATCGCGACGGCCAGACGGACAAGGCCTTGGGCGCCGTGGACGACCTGCTGATCGAACAGCCCGCCAACCCCTACTTCTGGGAGCTGAAAGGGCAGATCCTGTTCGAGGAAGGCAGGCCGGCCGAGGCCATCGGAGCGCATCAGAAGGCGGTCGAGCTGAAACCCGACGCGCCGCTGTTGCGTATCAACCTAGCCCATGCCCTGATCGAGACCAGCGACGCCGCCAATCTGGACGCCGCCGTCGATCAGCTGAAGCGCGCCATCGCGCTGGAGAAGGACAACAGCCTGGCCTGGCGCCTTCTGTCCCAGGCCTACGCCAGTCAGGGCAAGGAGGGCGAAGCGCGTCTGGCCTCGGCTGAATACTGGTTCGCCCTGGGTCGCACCGAACAGGCCAACCAGTTCGCCATGCGCGCCCGCGACATGCTGGATCGCAACTCCATTGAATGGCGCCGCGCCACCGACATCGTCCTGTCGTCGGGTGCCTCGGAAAAAGACATCACCGACGCCGAACGCCGCAACGAACAGCGCAGCAACCGCGGCGTCATCCTGCCCAATAGCTGACGCCGCCCAACTTCCCGCTACCGAGACCTTCATGACCGACGACGCACGCCCCGACGCCCCCGAGACCCCGACGCCCGTCGCAACGAAAGGCAGCGCCCTGTCGCGCCTGTCCGCCAGAACGCTCGGCGCCGCAGCTCTGGCCGTCTCAGTCGTGGCGCTCGGCGTGTCGGTCGCCCCTTATCTGACCGGCAGCGACTTTGGTGGACGCGTGCGCGCCTATCTGGTCGAGAATCCGCAGGTGCTGGACGAGGTTCTGGCCGCGCGTCAGGCGCATGAGGAGCAGTCCCGCGTTCAGACCATCAACGCCGCCGCCGCCGCCAACCCGGCGCTGCTGGCCCCCGACGCGCGCGACCCCAGCTTCGGCCCCGCCGACGCCAAGGTCACGGTGATCGAGTTCTTCGATTTCCGCTGCCCGGGCTGCAAGGCCGTGGCCCACGACTATCGCGCCCTGATGGCCGCCCACCCCGAGGTCCGCTTCGTCTTCAAGGACTGGCCCATCCTGGACCGGGGCGACGACGTCACCTCGCAATACGCCGCCCGCGCCGCCCTCGCCGCGCATCAACAGGGCAAGTATCTGGAGGTCTACGACGCCCTGATGACCGAGCGCGCCCTGGACCGCGCCGCCATCGACGGCATCCTGGTCCAGCACGGCGTGGATATGACCAAGGCTCAGGCCGCCATCGCCTCGCCCGAGATGACCCGCCACGTGACCGACATCCACACCGTCGCCGCGACCCTGGGCCTGCAAGGCACGCCGACCTTCTTCGTCAACGGCAAGGCCAGCGCCAGCATCGAGCCCGGCGAAGTCGCCAAGCTGATCGAAGCCGCGAAGCGTTAAGCCGCAGCCAGCGTCCGCTCGCCGCCGATCCACTCGACGTTCGCGCGTCGGGTCGCCTCGGCGGCCGCTTCGGCGTTCCCCAGCTTGCTCTCAGCTTCGGCCAGGACGAAGTAGCTGTAGGGGTCGCTGGGCCAGTCCTTCAGCAGTTCCTCGATCTTGGCCTTTGCTGCGCCTGCGTCGCCGCTGGCCAGCAGGGCCGCCGCCAGACTGCGGCGCGTCGGATACCAGATGATCGGCGGGTCCCCGCCCTCGTCGTCCATGGCCTGAACCTGGGCGGCGCGGCTGAAGGCGGCGACGGCGGCCGGCGCATTACCCTCGATCATGGCCGCGCGACCTTCCAGAATGCGCTGGGACAGTTCCGCGAAAACCGCGCGCTGCTCGGCCATCGGGCCTGCAAAGTTCGTCGCCTCGCGCACCGCCTTGATGGCCTCGGCCTCGGCGCGAACGGCGGCCGCGTTCCCCGCCCGCGCGGCGGCCTCGCCCCGCGCATAGCGCCAGCTGATGCGCAGCAGCGGATGGGTCGCCGACGGCTCCTTCAACGCCGCCACCTGATCCGGCGTGCCGAACCGGCCGTAGATGGCGTAGGCGTTGTTGGCCACGATCTGCCGCCAGTATTCCTGGGCGCCGATGGTCGGATAGGTGGTCAGGAACCAGTCGGCGAGCTTCAGCCCCTCCTCGCCGCCTCCGGCCATCAGGGCGCCGCCCATGCCGAAGTGGACGTTGTGGGCATGCAGGCGCATCGCCGGCACCCCGCCCGGCGGCTTGGCGAGCGCGTCATAGCGCCGGTCCAGCGCCACGGCGTTGACGTTGGACATCATGGCGTCCCGATAGCGTCCGACGCGGTAATAGGTGTGCGACGGCATATGCACCAGATGACTGGCCGCCGGGGCCAGCAGGGCCAGCTTCTCGCCGTAGGGAATGGCCTTGTGCGGGTCGTCCGACCACTCGGTCAGGTGGATATAGAGGTGGATCGCGCCCGTCTCGTTCGGGTTCCGGGCTAGCGCGCGTTCCAGCAAGCCCATGGCGCGCGGGATGGCCGGGTCGGCCGCCTTGCCGTCGTCATCCCACCATTCGTCGGCGGCCAACAGCCAGGCGTCAGCGGTGATGTTGGCGATGGCGCCGTCGTCGGGATTCTGACGCGCGATCCGGTCCATGCGTTGGGCGAAGCGATCCGCACGACTCTTCTCCTCGCCGGAATAACGCTGGATCAGGGCGTCGATCATCTGGCGCTGCACTGGCGTCGCATCGCGGGCCAGACGGCGGGCGTCGCGGGCGGCGCTGCGGGCGGCGTCGATCGAGGCCTTGTCCTGACCGCCGCCGTTCAGATTGGGGCCGATGGCCCAGGCCTCGCCCCAGGCGCACATGCCGCAGGTCGGGTCCAGCGCCCGCGCCTTGCGGAAGGCGCGCACCGACTCGGTGTGCTCGAACGCCCAGCGCAGCCGCACCCCGTGGTCGAACCAGGCCTGGGCCTCAGGATTGGTTGTATCCACCTTGAACCCGCCCGTCCCGAACCCGTCGACCATGACGATGTCATTGGTCGGGATCGCAGCGATGGCCGAGCCGCCGGGGCCGCAGACCTGCGGCTGATCCAGCAGGTCGCGCACGGCCTTGTCCGCCGTCGCGTCCGCAACGGCCATAGGCCCGATCATGCAGGCGAGCATCGCCGTGCAGGCCATCCACCCGAAACGCATAGCAGCCTCTCCCAGAGCTATTGGAGAGTGCGCCGCCAGCGACGGCGCGGCAAGCCGTGGTCTAGATCAGGCCCGCCAACGGTGACGACGGATCGGCATAGAGGCGCTTCTTCATCCGCCCGGCCAGATAGGATTCCCGCCCGGCGATGACCGCATGCTTCATGGCGCTGGCCATCAGCAGCGGATCGCGCGCCTCGGCGATGGCGGTGTTCATCAGCACGCCGTCACAGCCCAGCTCCATGGCGATGGCCGCGTCCGAGGCCGTGCCCACGCCCGCGTCGACCAGAACCGGCACCTTGGACTGCTCGACGATCAGGCGGATGTTGATGGGGTTCTGCACGCCCAGGCCCGAGCCGATCGGCGCGCCCAGCGGCATGATGGCCACCGCACCCGCGTCCTCCAGCTTGCGCGCATAGACGGGGTCGTCTGTGCAATAGACCATGACCTCGAAGCCCTCGGCGGTCAGCAGCTTCAGCGACCGCAGGGTCTCTTCCATGTCGGGGAACAGGGTGCGCTGGTCCGCCAGAACCTCCAGCTTCACCAGGGTCCAACCGCCCGCCTCGCGCGCCAGACGCAGGGTCCGCACCGCGTCCTCGCCGGTAAAGCAGCCCGCCGTGTTGGGCAGATAGGTATAGCGCTTGGGGTCCAGGAAGTCGGTCAGCACCGGCTGGCTGGGATCGGTCAGGTTCACCCGGCGCACGGCCACGGTGACGATCTCCGCGCCCGAAGCCTCGGCCGCCGCAGCGTTCTGGGCATAGTCGCGGTACTTGCCGGTGCCCACGATCAGGCGCGAGTTGAAGGTGCGGCCGGCGACGGTCCAGCTGTCGGTGCGGGGGGCTGTATCGGTCATGCTCCTGACCTAGCGCCACGCTGCGCCGGGGGAAAGCGCCGTTGCGGGATTTGATCCCCCCTTCCCGCTCGTCCCCGCCTCCGCGGGGATGAGCGGATTTTATGTCACCCGCCCCCGACGAACTGCACCAGCTCGATCCTGTCGCCCTCGGCCAGCGCCGTTTCGCCGTGCAGAGAACGCGGCACGATCTCCAGATTGCGCTCGACCGCCACCTTCTTCGGGTCCAGCGACAGCTCCTGAACCAGGCCCAGAATGGTCGTGGCGGCGGTGTCCCGCCCCTCGCCGTTGACTTCGATACGCATGACGTTAGGTCAACCTCTTCATCGACGCACTTTGCGCCGCGCCTTACCTGAGCTACAACGCCCGACCGAATCCGCGCGGTCGTGAGCGCCAATTTTCCGAGCGAATGCCCGAAGCCCCTGTCCTCTACGTCCTGAACGGCCCTAATCTCAACCTCCTGGGGGTTCGGGAGCCGGACATCTATGGCCACGAGACCCTGGCCGATGTTCAGGCGCTGTGCGAGGCCGCCGCCGGCGATACGCGCGTCGTGTTCCGCCAATCCAATCACGAAGGCCAACTGGTCGACTGGATCCATGAGGCGCGCGAGGAAGCCTGCGCCCTGGTGATCAATCCCGCCGCCTTCACCCATACCTCGGTGGCCCTGCTGGACGCGTTGAAGACGCTCAGCGTGCCGGTCGTCGAATGCCACCTGTCGAACCCCGCCGCGCGCGAGGATTTCCGGCGTCATTCCTATGTTTCGCTGGTTGCGACCGGCGTCATTTCGGGCTTCGGCCCCCACAGCTACGAACTGGCCGTCAAGGCCGCCCTTCGGCTGGCGCGGGAACGCGCTGCGGCCGGGGCTCGTTCGCCCAAGATCTGAAGAGAGACTCATCATGTCTGACGACAAGCACAAGAACGAAGGCATCGACGCCGGCCTGATCCGCAGCCTGGCCGACATCCTCAACGAAACCGACCT
>Ga0308171_1000530_pt1 | contig 78051 bp, 51 predicted proteins | sample PhyGR1_FD_202135 | JGI IMG/M metagenome (GOLD analysis project Ga0308171, IMG submission 202135) | Phyllosphere microbial communities from UC Gill Tract Community Farm, Albany, California, United States - DLSLSG.R1 | ecosystem: Host-associated > Plants > Phyllosphere > Unclassified | place: USA...
CGCGCTGGCGCCGCCGGTTTGCGCGTTCTGGAACTTGGCCTTGCTGGTGTTCGCGTAGATGTCCCAGGTCCAGTCGCGGATGCCGAGCTTGCCCGACAGTCCGGCGGTCAACTGATATACGTCGTATTCATAGGACTGGACGCGCGGACCCAGGATGTTGAGCGCCTTGTAGAAGGTGACCGCCGCGTTGGGATTGGGCCGCGACGCGAGGATCGAGCGGAAGGCCGGCGAGATGAACGGGTTCGTCGTCGGCACCGTCAGGCCATAGACGTTCGAGGCCAGCGTCGGGTTCGTGATCCCGACCGAATTATAGGTGGTATAGCTGAACTGGCCGAACGCCTTGATGTTGTCGGTGACGTCGTAGTCGACCTTGCCGAACACCGAATAGCGATCGAGATCGGCCTGTAGCGATCCGCCATTATAGCCGAAATTGACCTGCTGGCTGTTGGTGCCGCTGTTGACGATATAGGCTTCGTCGGTCTGGGGATCGCGATAGTTGAGCACGGGAACGCCCGCCGTGCTGAACAGCGTCTGGTCGGTGTTGAAGCCGATCTGCCCGGTATAGCGCCCGGCCGCATTGCCGGTCAGCGCGGGCGTTCCATATTGTCCCACGAACACCGAATTGACCGCGGCGAGCGTCGGCAGGTTGGCACCGAACAGCGCGGTGCCCTGCGGGATCGTGCTCAGCCCGGGCGTGGTGGTGCGGAAGGTATAATAATCGCGCTTGATCTGCTGCGCAGGGTCACGGCGGGTATAATCGAACGACAGCACGGCGCTGCCGCGATTATCGGCGAAGGTCGAACCGGCGGTGGCGGTGATGCGATAGGTGTTGCCGTCGCCATAGTCGCTAACGCCGGTCTGGCCGTTGAGGGTCACGCCCTTGAAATTGCGGCGCAGCCGGAAATTGACCACGCCGGCGGTCGCGTCCGACCCATAGGTGGTCGATGCCCCGCCGGTGATGACCTCGATATTCTCGATCAGGGCTTCCGGAATGGTGTTCAGATCGACCGAGCCATCGGGGTTGGAGGGCTGCATCCGGCGGCCGTCCAGCAGGATCAGCGTGCGCTTCGCCCCCAGGCCGCGCAGGCTGGCATTGGCCTGGCCGCCGTTCAGACCGGTGCTGGTGCTGCCGGTATTGCCCTGCCCGAACGCGCCGGTGAACTGCGGCATCTGCGACAATGCGCTCTCGACGGTGACGCGACCGGTATTTTCCAGCGTATCGCTCGACAGGGAGACGATCGGACTGTTCGCGACATAGTCGGACCGGGCAATGCGCGATCCGGTGACGGTGACTTCCCCGAGCGACTCATCCTCGGGCTGTTCAGCCTGCACGCTGGCTGGTGGCGCGGTCGGCACGCTGCTCTGCGCATGCGCCGTGCCGGCGGCGAGTGCAATGGAAGCGCAGCTGCCGCCGAGAAACGCCCGCGTGATACCCCGTACAACCATGTCGAACTTCCCCCTTGAACCAACCGCATCGTTGGCGGCCTCAAGGATGATGACGCGGTCCGATCGCGGCACCTCACGTGCAGAAGGAAAAAAGTTCCAAGAAGAAGGGAGCGATTGTTTCCAACCGCTCCCCAAATGCCATGCTGGCGTACTATTATATCATGAGGTCAACGCGTGGCGGTTACCGACGGACCGTATAACAGGCCGTTGAACAACAGCTTGAACGTCGCATAGGGCTGCGCGCGCTGGGTGATTTCGGGGCCCATCGCGAACAGCTTGCCCTTGCCCAGATCGGCATCGACGATCGCGACCGTCCCGTCGAGGCGCTCTTGCCCGACCGCCCAGCCGCTGCGCAACGGGGCCGCCCCCTCGAACCACGCGACCTTCTTCGCCGCACTGCCGGACAGCGTGAACGGCTGGCTTTCGTCGAAGAAGATATCGACCGTGGGCGTCATGCCGTACGCCAGCGGCTGGCGGGTATCGACCCGGGCGGACAGCAGTGCGCCGGGAATGTAGAACTGCTTCTTGTCGAGCGCGGCGAGCGACCCATCGGCCTTCTTCGTGACCAGCGCGGGCTGTATCTGCGGATCGAGCAGGGTCGCCAGCCGGTTCGCGCTGCCGACCGTCACCACGGTACCCCCGGCCTTTGCGAACGCCGCGACCGCCGGCAGCGTCTTTTCGGGCGTGACCTCGCCCAGCCAGCCGCGATACTCGGCCGGAATGCTTTTCGCGGCAGGCATCGCAAACCGATAGCCACCCGGATACGGCCCGCCCTGCGTCGTGGGCACGGTGCCGTCGGCAAACAGCAGCACGTCATATTTGGCGTTCAGGTTTCCGGCATCCAGCTCTTGCGGATACACCACGCTGAACGGGAACTCATATTGTTCGAGCAGCCAGCGGGTCCAACCGGCGGGAATCACCCCGCCATAGCGATCGACCAGGCCGATACGCACCGGTTTCAACGCCAGCCTGGTGGCAGTGGGCGCACGATCCACGGCATAGGCGTCGATCCCGAGCTGCCTGGTCGACGACGCCATGATCGCCGCAGCGGTCGCCGACGCCGGGACCCAGATCGCGCCCGCCGCCAGATCCTTGCCGCCCGCCCTGGTCTCGGTCCCGATCCAGGCCACCGGCACACCCGCTTTCAGCAGGCGATTGGTGAGAATGAAGCTGTTGTTCGCCTCATGCCCGATGATCCAGCCCGCCTTACCCGATCCGATTACGCGGCCGGGGCTTACCGTCAACAGGTCTGGCACGGGTTCGAAGCTGCCGGAGAAAGCGTCGAGCACGCGATCGAAGCGGATGCCCATCTGATAGGCGAGCGTATAGCCGGTGACGTCATATGGCGCCTTGGGCGGGCCGCCGGGGAATTCGGGGTCGTGCGGATGATCCTGCGGTTCGAACATGTCGATGACGTGCGGGCGATACGCCTGCGCGGTCTTCACCACATAGGTCCCCGCCGGATAGCGCTTGCCGCCGGCGGTAAACGGTGCGGTGGCTCGATCGACATCGACGCCGTTCTTGATCAGCGCGTTGATGAAGGCGATCGTGGTCGGCATGTCGCGCTGGTCGGGACCGAGCACATAGCCACGCGGGTCGCGCTTGGCCGGGTCCTGCAACACCGTGGCATAGAGCGAAGGCGCGACCATCCCCTCCTTGGCGCGGCTGTTATAGCCCACATAGCCTTCGTCGACCTTGGCCCCCTTCCCCGCCTCCTTCAGCGCATCGACGCGTTTCGGCGTGGTGGTCCAGCTATCCTGGCTGCCGCGAACGATCGCCTGATGTCCCATACGCCAGATGTTCATCAACAGCCGCTCGCGATTGCGCGACGCGTAGTCCATGACAGCGCGGTTCAGCGACCATTGATATTCCAGACTGTCCTTCAAATGCCACTCGCCCGGTGCGATCGGCAACGGCTCATCGCTGCGCGCGAGCTGGGTGTCGGCGATCAGCGGGATCTTTTCCGGCGTCGGACCGCCGATGATCTCGGTCAGCAGCCCGATCGAATTGTGGAAATAGGCGACGGAGCGCTCCATGCCGTTGTGCCAGGTGGAATAAGGCGCGGCGCTGCGCATCCCCGATCCGCCCTTCTGCTCCGACACGAGCCGACTGTGCATCGCGGAACCCACCTCCTGCAATTCGCTCATCACGATCGGATTGTAATTATAGTTGAACGGGTCGCGGAACGGCGGCACGAACACCACCATGCCGGCGGGGCCGGTCTGGTGCTGGTTGAAGATGATCTGCGGAAACCAGGTCCGGAACAGCATCTTGTTGACCGCTTCGGTCTCCGGCATCTGCACCATGAAGCTGTCGCGGTTATTATCGTGGCCAATATATTTCTGATAGAGGCGCGGGATAGTCCGGAACTCGCGGTCCTTGGCGTCGGCGTTGCGCATATACCAGTCCGCGACCAGCTCAAGTCCGTCCGGATTGTCCTGTGCGAACAATATGATCTCGTCGTTCAGCACACGCATCGTTTCCGCGTCGGTCCCGGTCAGCATGCGGTAAAGGACGTGGATCTGGCTCTGCGTCGTCACCGTCTCGGTCGCGTGCATGCCGGCGTCGATCCATACGATCGCCTTGCCCTCGTTCGCCAGCGCCTGCGCCTCGGCCTCGGTCTTCACCTCCGCCTTGGCGAGCTTGCGCGCGATGTCACGGTAATGGTCGAGCTTCGCCAGGTTCGCAGGGGAACTGACGATCGCGACCCACATCGTGCGACCCTCCGCCGACTTGCCGATATCGATCAGCTTCATACGGTCCGACTGGCTCGCAAGCTTCTTCAGATAGGCTTCGTAGGCGTCGTAATCGGCAAGGAAATAGTCGCTGCCCGGTTCCTGGGCAAAGGCTTCGAACGGTGCGGTCACGGTGCCGACCTTCGGGGTGATCGGTTCGGCGGAGGCCGCACTTGCCAGCGCGAACGCACCGACGCCCAGAAAAAGCATGACCTTCGACATATGATATCGCCCCTTTGCCGCCGGACGTGACCGTCCCCGTGTTCCTCAAGACGTATGCTCGGGTCGGTCCCTCAGTCCGCCGTGACGATAAATCAGCGCGGTATCAGATCGAACGCCACCGTCAGCCGGGGGACATCCCCGGAAAACGGCTCGGTCCCATGCCAGAGATAGGAGGGGAACAGCACCAACTGTCCGGGCACCGGCCGGACATGGCGCGTCGGCGGCAGCGCAGGTCGGGTCGGCACGCCGGGCCGTCCGAAGGCCAGCCAGCCCTGCGGTTCCTCCGCTACGGACGCAGGCAGATCAACATAGAAGGCGGACGACAACCACCCGCGCGGATGGACGTGATCAGTGTGATAGCCACCGGACCGCAGCAACACCGACCATGCCCCCGCGAAACGATATCCGCCGGTGTTGCGCCGCCGCACCGGATCGGCCCCCGTCCCCAACTGCGCCAGATGCGCGCGGATCGGTGTGTCGAGCGCCGCGAACAGCGCGCGTAGGAGCGGATGGTCGACCTTGCTCAAATCCTCCTGCGTCTGGCTGCCTTGGCGAAGCGACTGGCCGAGCGGATGGGTTCGCCAAGCGTGCCGCGCGCGCAGCGTCTCCGCGAGATCGTCGAGGAAAGCCGCTAACGAAGACCATCCCGGCGGCACGTCGATACTGCGCGCCGAAACCAGTGCGGGATCATCGCACAGCATGGCATAACGCGGATCGCCGAGCAGTCGCCACGCGGTTGCAAGCAATGCGATCACTCCCTGATCGTCCGGTGCGGCAGTGCTGATCCGCATCGCCAATGTCGCCGCCTCTGCGGGACGCCCGTCGTGCAGCAAGGCCTCCACCACCGCCTTCGCCGCTTCGGCGGACGACGGGGCAAGCCGCAAGGCCGCCGTCGCATGGGCAAGCTGGCCCTCGGCCTCGCCCAAAGCGGCCCGCGCATTCGCCGCGAGGAGATGCAGCCCGGCATCCGCCGTGCGCGCAATCGCCCGGTCGAGTACCGCCGCCGCACCGGCGGGGTCGCCCGCACTCATCAGCACGACCGCTTCGACCGACGCGAGTGCGGGCATGCGGTCCGCGTCGACCGCCGCCAGCGCCGCGCCGACATCCGCCGTCCGCATCCAGCGCAGTTGCGCCAGGTCGCGATGCGCCGCCACATAATCCGCGCGCAACCCGATTGCGGACAGGAATGCCGCCTCCGCCGCATCGAGATCCCCCGTCCCCTGCAACGCCCGCGCATGGACCAACCAGGTCTCGGGCGCGGTCGATCCCTTGGCAAGGGCGCGAGCGGATGCCTCCACCGCCCCGGCGAATTCGCCGAGATCGCCGAGCGTCGAGGCGAGATTATGCTCCGCCACCGCGCTTTGGGGCCGTTCCGCGACGGCGCGGGCGTACAGGATGGCGGCGGTGCGCAGATCGCCCGCCGCCTTGGCCCGCCGCGCCTGCTCCATCGTCGCGGAAGCCGTCACTTCGGCGTCGTCACCATCAGCACCGCAAGCGTCAGGGTGCGGATACCGGTCCGGATCGCCTTGTCATGATCGGGTGCGAAGAAGGGCGAATGGTTGCTCGGTACCGCTTCGCCCTTGGCCTTGAACGCGGCCAGGGTCGCGGCGTCATAGCCGCCGATCGTGAAATAGACCGACGGCACCCCGGCATCGACGAACGCCGACCAGTCCTCGCTCGCCGACCAGCCGGGCGCGGTTGCGGGCACATAGGTGACGCGGTCGCCGCCTGCCGCCTTCAGTTCCGCCGCCGCGCGTTCGGCCAGCGCATGGTCGTTGAACACCGCGGCGGTGCCGTGCAGCCATTTCACGTCGGGCGCGGGCGCCATCGACATCGCCGCCGAAGCCTCGGCAGTCCGCTTCACGCCATCGAGCAGCAATTGCCGCACATCCTTGTCGAACGACCGCAGGCTCAGCTTCAGCGTGGCGGTGTCGGGGATGATGTTGCCGACGGTTCCCGCCTGGAATGCGCCGATGGTGACCACGCCGAACGCGTTGGCGTCCTTCTGGCGGCTGATCACCGTCTGGACGTCGGTGACGAAATGCGCGCCCATCACGATGGGGTCGATCGTCGCGCTCGGCATCGATCCATGCCCGCCGCGCCCCTTGAAGGTGATCTGCAAGCTGTCCGAATTGGAGCTGGTGACGCCGTCCTTGACCAGCACCGTCCCCGTCTCGCCCGACCCGACATGCGCGGCGAAACCGTAATCGGGCTTGGCGAACCTGGTGAACAGTCCGTCATCCAGCATCGCCTTGGCGCCTTTCAGCTGCTCCTCGGCGGGCTGGGCGATGAACATCAACGTGCCCTTCCACTGCGACTTCATCGCCAGCAGCGCCTGGGCCGTCCCGATCCACGCCGCCATGTGCACGTCATGGCCGCAGCTTTGCGCGACGAAGGTCGTCTTGCCTTCATATTCGGTCTGCGCACGGCTCGCATAGGGGAGCCCGGTCTTCTCCTCCATCGGCAGGCCGTCGAGTTCGGTGCGCACCATCACGGTCGGCCCGGGACCATTGCGGTAGATCGCGACCACCCCCGTTCCGCCGACCTTCTCGGTCACGGTGAAACCCATGGCCTTCATCCTGCTCGCCAGCAGCGCGGCGGTGCGCACCTCCTGCATCCCGATTTCGGGATAGGCATGGATATCACGGTACAGCGCGTCGAGCGCGGGATAGCTCTTCTCGATCTGGGCATCGATCGCCGCCCTGTTGGCGGCAGGACCGGGCGCGGGATCGGCGGACGCCGCGCCGACGCTCGCCATCATCAGACATCCGGTAAGCAGCATCGTCTTCATAGAAAACACCCATCGTTCGAGACCGGGGCGACGCCCCCTTGCTATGCGAGACGCGATTGCGTCCGATGTCCTCAACCCCACGACGCCACCCCCGTCATAAATCGCGATCGAGCGACAGCATCACCGTGCGGGGCGCGCTGCTGTAGAGTTGGCGCTCGCCGAACGAACTCGACGTCAGCCGGTTCGCGCCGACCGCGTTCAGCACGTTGCGCACGCCGATCGCGGCGCGCCACCGTGCCAGCCGGATATCGGCGTTGGCGTCGATCACGAACCGTGCCGGAGTGACTTCATAATAGGGACTGCGATCGTTGAAGGCGGTCGGGACGCGGGTCGCGCCGACCGCGTCGATGCCGAATGTGGCGACCTTCCCGCCCGCCACCGACATGCTGGTCTGCACCCCCACCGCATAGCCCAGCCGTGGCACGTTGGGTAGCGGATCGCCGCGTCGTCCCGCGCCATCCGTGGTACCGACCGGCTGGTCCTCGCCAAGTCGCGCATAGGTATAGTTGGCCGACCCGGTGAGCCGTACGGCACCGATCGCCAGGCTTGCCTTGGCCTCGACCCCATCAATCCGCACCGTACCGATATTGATGTTGTATCCGAACGCGCCGTTCGCGCTCCATGCCGCATAGATCACGTCGGACCAGTCGATATGATAGACCGCGCCCTCGATCGCGAGCCGCCCGCCCGCGCCCCTGGTCCTGACGCCCAGTTCGTAGTTCCAGACATGGTCGGCGTCGTAGATGCGTTCCTGGTCGGTGAGGTCGGGCGTGATGTTGACCCCGCCGGGCCGGAACCCCTCCGATGCGATTCCATAGATCAGGGTCTCGCCCGGCAGGCGATAGGCGAGTTCCGCCTTCAGGTTGACGCCGTCATCCGCGCGCGCATAGCGGCCGTTGCCGATCGCGCCGGTCCCCGTGATGATATTGGGGATCGGGACCGACCCGTCGGCGCTACGCCGATAGTGGAAATAGCGCAGCCCCCATGTCGCCGACAGTCGCGGCGCGATGCCCCAGCGCGTCTCCGCGAACAACGCCTGCTGGTCGAGCGCGCTGTGCAGCAGCCGCAATCCTGTGATGTCGAGCGGCACGACCCGCTTCCCGGTCACGGCGTCGGCACGGACCGTATAGCTTTCGGCCGAATCGCGCCGCCGCTCGACGAACGCCCCGACGGTCCAGGCCGGCGCCCCCGGCCGGTCGGAGGACACGCGGACCTCCGCGGTCGTGCTGTCGACGCGAAACGGCTGGTACAGCACGCCCGGCAATCGCGTTTGCAGATAGGCCTGGAACGCGCTGCGCCGCTCAGGGGTGCAGCCGGTTTCGCCGACAAGCATCGCATATCGCCGGCAACTTGCGTCGCTGGTCGCCTGCTGCGCCAGTACCGCCGTGAAGTCGCCTTCCTTGACGATCGTCCAGCGATAGTGCGAGCCCGTCGCGACGACCGCAACGGCGTCGGTCGTCCAGTGCGCGGTGACACTGGCGAGGTCGAGCCGCTCGCTATTGGGCGTGCGCACCGGCTGATCGTTGCGATAGCGGCCCAGTTCCGGGTACCAGAATCCCGCATCGTCGACCCGCGTATCCTGATGGAGCGCCAGCGCATCGACGCGCACCGCCTGTGACGGTGTCCAGGCAAGCCCCATCCGGACGCCCCGGCGTAGCACGGCGCCGGTGTCCTTCACCCCCAGCCGATCATTGTCGATATAGCCGCCGACGGTTCGACGATGCACGACGAACCGCGCCGCCAAGGTGTCGCGGATGATCGGCGCGTTGACGACCGCGGCGACGTTTGCGCCTGTCCCTCCCCCCTGCACCGCCGACACGCCCCCCTCGACATGGCCCGTCCAGTGCGTCGCGTCGGGCTGGTTGAACAGCACCCGCAGCGTGCCGCCCATCGAACTGGCGCCGTAGAGCGTCCCCTGCGGTCCGCGCAGCAGCTCGATCCGGTCGATATCGACCAGGTCGATATCGGGCGTACTCGCGGCGGGATCGAAAGTGGTCCCCGACGGCCCGCTGATCGGGGTTTCCCCATAATAGACCCCGACCATGGATTCGCCGGTTCCGGTGACACCGCGAATGGCGATCCGCTGCTGCAACGGTGCCGTGGCGATCGGGACCAGCCCGGGCAACAGGGCGGCGGCGCTGCGCAGGTCGTACGCGCCCCGGGTTACCAGTTGCGCACCGCTGACCGCGTCCATGCTGATCTCGGTATCGCCGAGAAAGGTCGGGCGTTTGAGGGCGGTGACGACGATCTCGGCGGACGGCACCGGGACGTCCGGCGTCCGCCCCGCCGGTCGCCTTGCCAACGACGCGGCGGCAGATCGCGGCGCGGCTTCGCGAACGATAATGATCACGCCGGCGCGGACACGCTTTGCCACCAACCCGGTATCGGCGAGCAGAATCCGAAGCGCACGCTCCGGCTCGATCGGCCCGTACAGCGCAGCGCTGGTACGACCGCCGATCACCGCAGGATCGAACAAGATCTGCTGCCCCGTCTGCGTCGCCAGTCGGCGCAGCGCGACATCCAGCCGCCCGGCGGGGATGGCGAACATGACCCGGTCGTGCGGCGACGATGCCGCCTCGCCATGGGCGACGCAGGCCGCAAACATCGCGATCGTTCGTATAGCAAGGTCACGGGCATGCATCTGGACGCGCGGTTCGACCCCCCGAAATACGCTGTTGCTCCTCCCATCCGCTCTGATGACGGTTTTGCGACACTGTACGCTTGACGACCTGCTGGCAACATGATCGATTGCGGTGAATATATAAAGGGGGATGCCGGAGGCTCGGGCGGACAAGACGGGGCCGATCATGCGGAATTCCTATGCGCGCATATCCGGCGGTGACGGGGATGCGATCGACCTATCGGGCCATCTCAACGCGGTCCGCCGGTTCCTGACGAAACGTGCGCCGATCGGCGAGGTCGACGATCTGGTCCAGGAGGTTGCGCTGCGCATGCAGACCCGCCGCGCGACCGACGCCATCGACAATATCGACGGGTATCTGTTCCAGGTCGCCCAAAGCGTGCTCGCCGATCGCGGCCGCCGCGACACCGTGCGCCACCGTTCCGCGCACGACAGCCTCGAAGAAATTCATCATCCCGTTGAGGACCGCTCGCCCGAGCGCGTCCTACAGGGCAAGGAGCATCTCGCGCAGCTCATCGCCGCGATGAACGACATGCCGGAGCGCATGCGCCAGGCGTTCGTCCTTCATCGCTTCGAGGAAATGAGCTACGCTGCGATCGCCCGACACATGGGAATATCGGTGAGCGCAGTCGAAAAGCATATCATGAAAGCCATCAAGCACCTTGCAGGCTCGCTACGCTGATGGGTTCCGTATCGAGGGATCCGGACGCCGCCGCCGCGTCCTGGTATGCGCGACTGCATGCCGATGACGCGACACCGGCGGACCGGGCCGCGTTCGGGCAATGGTTATCGGCCGACGATGAGCATGATCGCGCCTGGCACGAACTGGTGTCCACCACCCGCATCCTCGACGACGCGCGAAGCGATCCGGCGCTGCTCGCGATGGTCGCGGCGGCCCGCGACGAAGCGCGCCCCGCCCCCGCGCGTCGCTGGTGGCCGATGGCGGCGGCCGCGGCCGTGCTGCTGTCCATCGGTGGCACCGCCGCGCTGGTCGTCGACCGATATGCGGCGGGGCCGGCGACCCAGGTCGCGGATACCCGCTATGCGACGACGACCGGCCAAGTGCGGGATATCACGCTGCCGGACGGAACGCAGATGACGCTCGATGCCCAGTCCGCGGTGCGCGTCGCGGCGCCGGGTGCGACGCGCCGAGTGGCGATCGATCGCGGCCAGGCATTTTTCAAGGTCGCGCATGATGCGCACCATCCGTTCATCGTGTCGGCGGGCGGCAACAGCGTCACCGCGCTCGGCACCCAATTCGCGGTACGCGCAGCGGCCGACCGGGTCGTCGTCAGTCTGGTCGAGGGATCGGTTCGCGTCGACAGCCGCACGATGGGCCGCGCGATGACGCTGGTGCCGGGCAATAGGCTGACGATCGACCGATCGGGTCTGCAACTTACCAGCGCAGGCGCCGATACCGCGACCGGATGGCGCAAGGGGGAACTGACGTTCGAGGCTACGCCCCTGAGAGAGGTCGTGGCCGAACTCAACCGCTATTCCACGCAGCGTATCGAACTGACCGACCAGCATCTCGCGAACCGCGTGTTCAGCGGCGTCCTGAAGACCGACGGCGGCGGTAATGCACTTGCCGACGCGCTATCGGCTTACGGGATCGCTCGCGTCCTATATGCCGACAGGACACGATTGGCGCTCGCTCCCCAATCGTAAGAAGCAAGTTGCGCGAACCACCTTGTCAGGGCAACACGACATCGATCGCTCCCGTAGTTGCTGCCGAAGACAGCCGAGCCAAACGACGACTTTGGACAAGGCGCGGTCGAAAGGCGGAAGTAGGCTCCAACCTGACGGCCGCTATTCGGCGCATCAGACACACAAGATCGAAAATTCATCCGACATGCGGAGCCGTTTGGCGACGGATCAGAACAATCCGTCGTCGTCATCGTCCACGACCGCCAGGGCGGGTACGGCCATTGCGGCAGCGAAGGCGGCGGGGACATGCGCGGCATGGACGTCGCGTTCCTGCGCCATCGTGTAGAGCGCCGCGATGCGGGGCAGCAGGTCGGACAGCACCGCGCTCGCCGCCGCGCTCTGGGCCTCCGCCCCGGGCCGTGCGCCGAGCAGCGACGCCGCATCGCGCATCTTACCGCCCAATGCCACTTCCGCGCCGATCTCGTCGGCGACGGCGGACAGCAGCTCGATCAGTGCGCGCGCATCGTCACCGCCGACGCGAACCGCGTGATCGGTACGCTGGCAACCGCTGCGGATGACCGTCAGCGCGTCGGCGAGCTTGTTGCCCAGGTCGCGCGCATTCGCCGCGGCGCGTTTCGCTCCCAGGGCGGCGTTGACTTCGGCCAGTTCCTCCAGCGGCGCGCGGATACCGCCCATCGCCTCCCCGAGCGACTGGGCATGCACGTCCACCTCGCGCGCGACGACCGACACCACCCGACCGAGGTCGCCGTGGCGACGGCAGAGCAGCCGGGTGTTGGTCGCGATATCCTGCACGTCCAACTGCACACGCTGGAGCAGCGCGAGGCGCCCAGTCAGCTCGTCCACCGTGTCGGTGATCATGTTGAGCATCGCCGTCGACTGGCGATCGGCGTCCTGCAACTGCGAGGTGATCGTCGCGACCTCGCTTACCGCCTTTTCGATCTGGATCAGGAAGGGGCGGCCGTTGCTGCCGCGGTCCTTCTCGATCAGGTCGAGCAACGCGCCCGTATCGGGACGCAACGCCTTCAACGCGTCCACCAACACCCGTGTGTCACGCTCGAAATCCTCGGCGCTCGCTTCCAGTTGCGCGGCCAGCATCGTCTGGACGACGGCCACCACTTCGTCCCGCGCGACGGGATCGAGCGCGTGGCCGCTGCCTTCGAGCATCTGCAGCGCGGAAACGACATGCTCCAGCCGCTGGTGGGTGCTGTCACCTACCTGCAATGCGCCGAGCATGGTCGCCACCCGCCCCTGCACAGTCCGCGCGATGCCCGCGACCTGCCGCGCCATGTCGGCGACGGAGATCAGGTGGCCGTGCAGCGCGGAGGCATCCTCCATCAGCTGCCGTGGCACCTGCGGCACGACCTGGCGGGCCTCCCTGGTGACGAGGCGTCCGGCCTGCTGCACCGCGCCGACGCTGTCCTTCAGATCCTTCAGCTTGGCGAGGAAGCCTTCGAGATGCTCCTCGCCCACCGCCAGGCGATGGCCCATGCTGTCGACGAAGCCGACGAACGCCGCCTCGCCCGAAGCGGCGATCTTGATGTTGAGACCATAGATGTGCAGCACGCGCAGGGCCTGGCGCATTTCCATGACATGGTCGCGCAGCGTCCCCGACGCGCTGCTGACCCGTACCATATCGGTGTCGCGATCCTGCTGGACCCGCGGCAGGTCGTGCAACTCGGTCGCGACGTCCTTGAGGTTGGTCACCGCGATGCCCGCGACGCTTTCGTCGAGCGCGCTCGTGACGCTGTCGATCGCGGTGATGATCCGGTCGATCGTGTCGATCGCGGTGACGAGCGTCGTCCCGGCGCGCACGAAATGCGCATCCATGCCCGCCGCCATATGCGCCAGCGTGCGCTGAAGATCGGCGACGATTTCGTCGAGGCCGTCGGCGGCCGTGATGGAGGTATGCAGCATGGCCTGTCCTTGATCGAGAGAATGGGTGGAGTGGGCTCGCGCGGTCATCGCGCGGTCGCCTGCAACAATTCGCGCGCGATGGCGCCCAGCGGCACGGTCTTGTCGGCGGCGCCGCGAGCGATGGCTTCCTTCGGCATGCCGAACACGACGGAGGTCGCCTCGTCCTGCGCAAGGGTTCGCGCGCCCGCCTGCTTCATTTCGAGCAGCCCGCGTGCGCCGTCGTCGCCCATGCCGGTCATGATAATGCCGACCGCGTTCGATCCCGCATTGCGCGCCGCCGAGCGGAACAGCACGTCGACCGAGGGGCGATGCCGCGAAACGAGAGGCCCGTCCTTGACCGACACGACATAGCGCGCCCCCTGCCGCTCCAGCATCGTGTGGCGAAGGCCGCCGGGCGCGATCAGCACATGGCCGCGCATCACGGTGTCGCCGTCCTCGGCCTCCTTGACGTCGACCTGGCACAGGCCGTTCAGCCGCTTGGCGAAGGCACGCGTGAAGCTTTCGGGCATGTGCTGGACGATGACGATGCCCGGCGAATTGGGCGGCAGCGCCTCCAGCACTTCGCGCAGCGCCTCGGTCCCGCCGGTCGAGGCACCGATACACACTACCATTTCGGTCGTGCGGCTCATCGCGCGCCCCGTCGGCGGCGGCAGCACGGCGTCGGCCGTCAGCTTGCGCGCGGGTGCGTTTGCCCGTTCGCTCGCCCGTGCACCGGCGCTGCGCGGACGCAGCCGCGCGCGCGCCGCACCCTTCACCGTTTCGCGGATCATCAGCCTGGCTTCCGCCAGGTGATCGGCGACGCCCATGCGCGGTTTCAGGATCACGTCGACCGCCCCCGCCTCCAGCGCCTGGAGCAGCGTTTCCGACCCCTCCTCGACCAGCGACGAACACATCACGACCGGCACCGGTCGCTGGCTCATCAGCTTGCGCAGGAAAGTGACGCCGTCCATGCGCGGCATCTCGACGTCCAGCGTGATGACGTCGGGCACCTCGTCCTGGATACAGCGTGCGGCGGCAAAGGGATCGGCGGCGGCGGCGATCACCTGAATGGCCGGATCCTCGCTGAGGATCGCGGTCATCGCCTGGCGGACGCTGGCACTGTCGTCGATGACGAGGACGCGGATCGGCTTCATGTCAGCAGCGCTCGAAGACGGTGTAGGAGACGGTCTTCACCGGCAGGTCCATGCCCGCGATCGTCTCCGAATGACCCAGGAACAGATAGCCGCCGGGCCGAAGGCAATCGCACAAGCGGCGCACGACCTTTTCTTGCGTCGGCTTGTCGAAATAGATCAGCACGTTGCGACAGAAGATGATGTCCATCGGCTCACCCACCGGGTAGCGCGCGTCCATCAGGTTGAGGCGTGCGAAGCCGATGGCGGCGCGCAGGTCGGGCGTGATCCGCACCTTGCCCGCCTTGCGGTCGCGCGAGGCCGCGACGTAGCGCTGGCGCAGCATCGACGGCACCGGATCGACCAGCGGGGCATCGTAGATGCCCCGGCGTGCGGCCTCCAGCACCTCGGTATCGATATCGGTCGCCAGGATACCGTACTCGCCGCCCCGCGCCTGGACGAACCGGTCCATGACCATCGCCATCGTATAGGGTTCGGCGCCGGTCGAACAGGCCGCGCTCCACGCACGGATGCGGCGCTGGCCGGTCGCGGCGATCGTGGGCAGCGCGACCTTTTCCAGGAACTCGAAATGGCCGGGTTCGCGGAAGAAGTCCGTCTTGTTCGTCGTCACCGCATTGACCAGATGATCGATCTCGTCGTTCGCGTTGGGATCGGCGAACAACAGGTCGCAATAGGCATTGAGCGTCGCCGCACCGGTGTCGCGCAGCCGGCGGCGCAAGCGCCCTTCCAGCATCGTGGCCTTGGTGCGTGGCATCTTGATGCCGGTTTCGTCGTAGATCAGCCCGGCGAGGCGCGAGAACCGATCGGCGCTGAGGTGGTCGAGATCACCCGGGCCATGCATTATGGCGACGGGGGCTTTTGCGACGGCAGCCATGAGGTGCGTTCCATCGACGGGGGCGAGAAGGCCGGGCCGTCGTCAACGAGGATAGAGGGGCGCAGCGGCGACGGAGTCGCCGCTGCGCCCGAAGGGAAGCGGGGCGTCAGGCCGCCGTCGCGAAGGTCGCGGCGTCGATATCCTCTCGCGAGAAGATCTCGGCCACGTTGATGACGACGACGAAGCCATCGGGTTCGCGCACGACGCCCTCGATATAGTCGGAGCGCCAGCGCATCCCGATATCAGGCGCAGGCTCCAGCCGTTCCGCCGCGAAGGTCGTGACCGCGAGCACGCGGTCGACCACCAGTCCGAGCGACACGGTGCGATCGGCGAGCGGCACGTCGACGATCAGCACCCGGGTCGACAGCGTCGGTTCGGCCGAGGCGAGGCCGAGGCGCGCGCGCAGGTCGACCGTCGGCACCCCCTGCCCGCGCACGTCGGTCAGGCCGAGCAGCCAGCCGGGTCCGTTCGGGACCCGGAAGGCGGGGGCGTAATCGAGGATTTCGCGGACCAGCGTCACCGATACCGCGAACACCTCGTCGCCCAGGCCGAATGTGACGGCCTGCACGCTCGCCCCCTCGCTCACGCGGCCTGTCCGAAGTCGGCGTCCTCGCCGTCGGGACCGCCCTGCGTCAGGTCGAGCGCAAAGCCACGGACGCGGGACTGCTGGTCGGCGACCGAATTGGCCTTGGGACGGTATGCGGGCGCCGCCTTCCGGGCCGGGGCGGCCTTGGAGGACGGTGCCGTCACCTTACGCTGCGCGTTGGCGGCGCGAGCGACAGGCGAGCCACGGTCCTCGACGCGGAAGAACGCGATGCTCTGCTGCAGTTCCTCGGCCTGGGCGGCGAGTTCTTCCGAGGTGGAGGAAATCTGCTCGGACGCGCCGGCATTCTGCTGCGTCACCTGATCGAGCTGCTGGATCGCCTGGTTGATCTGGCTGGCCCCGATGTCCTGCTCGCGGCAGGCGGCGCTGATTTCCGATACCAGTTCCGCGGTGCGGCGGATATCCGGGACCAGCTTGCCCAGCATCTCGCCCGCGTCGGCGGCCGCCTTCACCGTCTCCGATGAGACCGAGCTGATCTCGGCAGCAGCGGTCTGGCTACGCTCGGCGAGCTTGCGCACTTCCGAGGCGACGACCGCGAAACCCTTGCCATGTTCGCCGGCGCGGGCGGCCTCGACCGCGGCGTTGAGCGCCAGCAAATCCGTCTGGCGGGCGATTTCCTGGACGATGCCGATCTTCTCGGCGATCGTACGCATCGCGCCGACCGCCTTGTCGACCGCCACGCCGCTGGCTTCCGCGTCCTTCGACGACTGACGCGCGATCTTTTCGGTCTGCGCCGCATTATCGGCGTTCTGCTTGATGTTGGCGGCCATCTGTTCCATCGACGCCGAGGCTTCCTCGGCCGCGGCGGCCTGCTCGGTCGCACCCTGCGACACCTGCTCGGACGATGCCGACAGTTGCTGGCTGCCCGCCGCGACATTGTCCGCTGCGGCCGAGGCGTCGCCGACGACATTGCGCAGGCGTTCGGCCATCGTCACCAGCGCCAGACCCAGCGTGTCCTTGTCCGACAGCGGCTGGTGCTGCACCATCAGGTTACCGCCGGCGATCTCGGTGGCGAGGTTCGCGCTCTTGCGCAGGTTGGCGGTCATCCCGTTGACGGTGTTGACCAGATCCTTGATCTCGTCGTTGCTGTTGACGGTGACTTCACGATCGAGGTCGCCGATCGCCACCGCATCCAGCGCGACGCCGATCCGCTTCAGGCCGCCCGACACCAGCAGTGAAATCCACACCGCGCCGATCGCCGCGATCAGTACCGCCAGCGCAGCGACGCCGAGCAGGACATTGCGGGCATTGGCGTAATCGGCGGCCGTGCCATCGCGGGCCTTGTCCATCGTCTGCTTGTTGAATTCGATGACGCGGTCGATGGTGTCTGACATCACGCTTGCCAGTGCACGCGACTTGCTGATCGAGATGTTGCCGGCCTCGGCGTTCTTGTTCATCAGCGCCAGATCGCGGATCTGGCGATTGACGGGCTTATAGTCTTCCCACGACTTCCGAACGGCAAGCCACAGCGGCTTGGTCTCGGGCGACGCGGCATCGGTGGCGTCGTCGATCAGCTTCTCTTCCGCGGCTACTTTTGGTTCGATCGCCTGATCGAACTGGCGGGTCATGCCCTCGTCCGTGGTCAGCGCCATGTTCTTTTCAAGACGCAGGATCTCGTTGATCATCACCTGCACGCGCAGCGCGCGTTCCTGCTTGGCGGCGGGGCCGCTGATGACACCGGCGATGCTGGTGTTCATGTCGCTCATCTTGCTCAGGCCGATGCCGACGACGGCCAGCAGCATGATCAGGACGACGCCGAACGTCGCTCCCAGTTTCAGTTTTATCGTAGCACGCATGTATGTGGTCCCCCCTCGGGATCAGTGGATGGAGCGCGCCGCGGCATCGCCGTGCGCAAGGTTCAGGAAAATCGTTTCGAGATCGGGCAGCACGACGATATCGTCGTCGCCGTGGCGGATCAGCGCCCGCACTAGGTCCCGGCGCCAGCGCAGGCCCACCACGGGCGCCTCTTCGCTGGTATCGGCGTGGAAGGTCGCGACCTCGTGCACCTTGTCGGTGCGCAGGCCGATCAGCGTCGCCTCGCCGTCGAGATCGAGTTCGATCACGACGATCCGGCTGTCGACGGTCCCCTCCACCACCGGCATGCCGAAGGCGAGGCGCAGGTCCGCGATCGGGATGATCCGGCCGCGAAAGTTGACGACATGCCGGACGAGCGCGGGCGCGCCCGGCACGACGGTTTCCGGCATCATATCCAGGATCTCACGGACCAGCACCGCCTCGAGCGCGAAGCTCTGGCCGCCGAGGTCGAAGACCAGCACTTCGAGCTGGCCGTCATCGGTCCACGGAATGGCGGCGGAGCGACGGGTTTCATCCGGCTGCACGCAGGCTCTCCTCTGTCGGTTGGGCCGAGGCGACGAGTTGCGCGATGTCGAGGATCAGCGCTACCTCGCCGTCGCCCATGATCGTCGCACCGGCGAAGGTCGACGCACTGCGATGCAGCGGCGACATCGGTTTGATGACGGTCTGGTGGTTGCCGATGATCTGGTCGACGACCAGGCCGACGCGGCCCTGGGTGGTCGCGACGACGACGATCTTCTGGTACGGATCGGGCCGGGTGCCGGTCGCGAACAATTCCCGCAGGCGCAGGAACGGCACCAGCTTCTCACGCAAGGTGATGAGGCTGCGGCCACGATGGCGCATATCGTCCTCGAGGCTCAGTTCCAGGCATTCCTCGACCGCGGTCAGCGGGATGACGTAGCGGCTGTTCCCGACCCGCACGAGCAGGCCGTCGATGATCGCGAGCGTCAGCGGGATGCGCAGACTGATGGTCGATCCCTGACCGTCGACCGAGGCGATGTCGATCGTGCCGCGCAAACCCTCGATCGTCCGCTTCACGACGTCCATGCCGACGCCGCGCCCCGACAAATTGGTGATTTGTGCTGCGGTCGAGAAACCGGGGGCGAAGATCAACTGGAGCAGTTCCTGATCGGACAGAGGCTGATCGGGCTGGATCAGGCCATTGGCCTCGGCTTTGGCGCGGACACGGGCACGGTCGATGCCACGGCCGTCGTCGCGGATGGTGATGACCACCTCGCCGCCGCTCTGGTGCGCCCCCAGACGGACGGTGCCCGCTTCGGGCTTGCCCGCCGCGATACGCTGCCCGGCGGACTCCAGGCCATGGTCGCAGCTATTGCGGACCAGATGGACCATGGGGTCGAACAGGCGCTCGATCACGGTCTTGTCGACCTCGGTCGCCTCGCCTTCGGTAACGAGCGCGATGTTCTTGCCGGTGTCGCGGGCCAAGTCGTGGATCAGGCGGCGGAAGCGGCCGAACAGGCTCGCGACCGGCACCATGCGCAGCACCATCATCGTGTCGCGCAATTCCCCGGCAAGCCGCTCGATCTCTTCGGAGACGGAGCGCAGGGTGAGGTCATGGCCGTGGTGCGCGAGCTGCGACAGGCGGCTTTGCGCGATGACCAGTTCGCCGACGCGGTCCATCAGCGCATCGAGCCGACCGGCGGGAACGCGGACGCTCTCCTCCGCCTTGGCCGGCGTACGCGCGGCGTCGTTCGCGGCCTGCGGAACCGGCGCGGCGACCTCCACGACCGGTGCTTCGATCGCTTCGACGATAGCCTCGACGGCACTATCGGCGACGAGCGGCTCGATACTGAGCTCCATGTCGTCCATGACGAAGATGAAGACGTCTTCGATATCGTCGCGGCGGATGTCGCCCTTCAAGGTGACGTCCCAGCCGATATAACAATGCGTCGGCACCAGATCGGACAGAGGCGGCACCCCGTCGGTGTGCGCGACGATGGTGCAGTCGCCCAGCTCGCGCAGTTCGTCGAGCAACATCAATGGGTTGGTGCCGTTCGCCATCGCATCGGGCGGCAGGCGGAAACGCACCTGCCAGCCGCTCGCGCTTGCGGCGCCGGTTTCTTTGGCGGCCGTGGCGGTCGGCGTCGCGACCGACGCGGTCACGCTGCCGCCGGATGCGGCGTCGATCGCCTGTTGGAGTTCGGCGAGGATCGCATCGCCGTCGCTCTGCCGCGCGGTGCCCTCGACGAGACCGCGCATATGATCCTGCGCGGACAGGATGACCCCGACCAGCGCGGGCGTCGCGGGCACCTGGCCCTTGCGCACCCGGTCGAAGGCGGTTTCGCAATGATGGGTGAAGCCGGCAAGCGCATCGAAACCGAACATCGCGCCCGAACCCTTGAGCGTGTGCAGCCCCCGGAACACGGCGTTGACGAGGTCGATATCGTCCAGGCGGTGGGTCAGGTCGAGCAGCCCCTGTTCGACCTGGTCGAGCAGTTCGCCCGCCTCGACACGGAAGGCAGCGATCGGATCGTCGCCGCTCACCTGCCCAGGACCTTGCGGGCGACCTTCACCAACTGATCCGGCACGAACGGCTTGACCAGCCAGCCGGTGGCGCCCGCCGCCTTGGCCTGGTTCTTCATCTCGGGATCGGATTCGGTGGAGAGAAAGATGATCGGCACGCCGGCCTGGGTGGGGCTCTTGCGCAGTTCGCGGATCATCGACAGCCCGTCCATATTGGGCATGTTGAGATCGGTGACGATCATGTCGAACTTCGCCGCGCCCGCCTTGGCGAGGCCATCGACGCCGTCGACGGCTTCGGTGACGGTATAGCCCGCGCCGGTCAGCGCGATGCGGATCGCCATACGCAGGCTGGCGGAATCGTCGACGGCAAGGATGGACGCACTCATTGTGGCAGGACTCCGTGGAACCAGAAATCAATGTCTTCGGGCGTCATCGCGCCCATGAAACCGGCGCGCTCGAGCAGCGCGGCCAGGGCGTCGGCGGCCGGTGCCGACAGTTGCACGCTGCCGCCACCCACGCGGGCCTGGGCCCGCGCGCTCTCGACGAGTTGCAGCACGCTGAGATCCGGCGCGGCGACGGCGGTCAGGTCGAGCGTCAGCACCCCCTCGCCACCCCCCTGGGCGGCGGCGAGCACATCGGCAAAGTCATGGATCGATGCCATCGTCAGCGACGACGGCGCAGCAGTGTTCGATATCATTTCGCAAGCCCCCCATGGCTTACGGTCAGATACGGACAGATTGGTTAAAATCGATTTAAGGATGTACCGGCTTGGACATAAATCGAATTTTATTTTCACACTAATGATGTTTGGCGATCACCTATCGACGGTGACGGCCCGTCACACGAAATTTTCGGCAAGGAAGCTTTTACCAGAAACGGTCAGCCCCTCCGAGAGTGGAGTTTGCGAAATAACGGGGGTTTCGGATCCCATTTCGCTTCGGCATTCACCGTCTGACGGGCGATCAGTTCGCCAGCGTCCTGTCAAAGCAACCGCACCGAACCGACCATCAAGGCAGAGCGCGCCAGAAAGTAACAATCTCGCCATCCAGATGTTAAGACGCCGTCATATTCACCCGATAGCCCCTATCGAGACATCGGATGGGGACACGGGATGGATCGGCGCACGTTTACGAAGCGCAGCGGCCTGTTGCTGGCGGCGGCGACCAGCGGGCTGCTGGTCGGGTGCGGCGAGGACGATGACGCGCGTGCGCCGCTGCCCACCCCCACGCCGACCCCAACCAGCACACCGCTGCCCAGCGCGACCTTCGCATCGGAGCCGCTGGTGCTGAGCGAACCCTTCCTCCAGTTGCCGACCGCCGATTCGGTGCGGGTGGTGTGGTTCACCGAGTTCCGCGGCAGGGATCACGCCGTCCGCTACGGCGCCGACTTCGCGAGACAGGTAGTGGCGACCTCGACCCAATTGTCGCGCATGTACGAGGATGCGAGCTCCACCGTCGCTGGCCGCAGCTATAGCGGCCTCACCCAGCGCGATATCTGGCGCCACGAGGCGGTCGTCACCGGCCTGTCCGCCGGTCGCCAGCCCTATGTCGCGATCAGCAGCGATGGCAACAAGACGATGCGCAGCAGCGAGGGCAGCCTGCAACCCCTGCCCGCCACTGGCCAGGCGACCCGCTTCCTGCTGACCTCCGACTTGCAACTGAAGAAGATGGCCTCCGCCAATTACGAACGGGTCGCCGAGACGCTGGCGCCGATCGACGTGGTGCTGTTCGCGGGCGATCTGGTCAACGTCCCCAACCGCGCGTCGGAATGGTTCGACAACAGCGTCCTGAACCTGCCACCCTTCTTCGGCGCTTTGCAGGGCACGATGCGCAAGTGGCAACCGACATCCACCTATACCGGCGGGCCGCTGCTCCAGAGCGGGGTGATCTACCCGATCCTGGGCAACCACGAATATTCGGGGCGGTGGAACCCGGCGAACAATCTGAACACCATGTTCAACGACCCGCAGCCGCGCTGGTATGCCGAGCTGCGCTATGCCAAGGTAGCGGCGACGGTGAACCCGTCCGGCGATGCGGCGATCCGCGAGCGCTGGATCCGCGACAATTCGTTCGAGACCATCTCCTATGAGGAGATCTTCACCCTGCCGCAGGGCCCCGAGGGCGGGCGCTATTATGCGCAGCGGATCGGCGACACCTTCCTGATCGCGATGGACGGCAACCGCATCTGGCGCAGCTGGTCAGCCAATAGCCGCAGCAAGATGACCGAGGCGACCGCGTCGATCAACGATCCGTCCGCTTGGGGCTTCGGCGACTTCCAGTTCCACCCCTTTGCGAAAGGCTCGCGCCAGTATCAATGGTTGCAGGAGGTGCTGGCCAGCGAGAGCTTCCGCACCGCCAAGTACAAGATCGTGTTGGTCCACCAGTCGGTGTTCGGACTGGGCGACAATGCGACGCCGGTGATGGCGCAGACCGAGGCGACGTTCGAATATGCCGACGAGGCGGGCACGATCCGCACCATGGGCCCGTTCGCCTTCCCGATCGATGCGGCGACCTGGAACGGCCGGATCCAGCCGGTGCTGGACGCGGGGCGGATGCGGTACGTGAAATACGACTATCCCTTGTCGAAGGATCTATGGCGCACCGATATCGAGCCGCTGCTGGTCGCGGCGGGGGTGCAGCTGGTGCAGGTCGGCCATTCGCACCTGTGGTGCCGGAGCAAGGTCGGCACGATGAATTATATCGAAACGTCGAACGTCGGGAACAGCTACGGCGCCTATGTCGCCAACCTGTCGCCGCGTCGCTCCGCCCCGCCGACCGAAGCACAGGTCGCGGCGCTGACCTCGCTGCGCTGGAACGTCGACGACTATCCGCGCGAGGACGATCCGCACGACCGGCCGATGGCGCTGCCGACGCTGCGCAACCCCCAGGTCGAGCTGGCCGGCGCGGGCCAGCCGGTGCCCTTCCTGACCAGCAACGACATCACCGCCTATACGGTGTTCGACACGTCGACCGGGATGGTCACGTCCTATGCCTTCGACACGCGTTATCCGGCGCGCGATCCGATCAAGTTCGACGAGTTCAAGCTGGCCTGATCCGAGCGCTGCCGCTTGTCAGTATCCGAAGGGCGACATCGACGTCACGTCATGACGAACAGGTCCACCCCGCCCCGCCGACCGTGACGGTGCGCGGGTGCGGGTGCGGGTGCGTGCTCTACCGTGGCGACACGGCCAGCGGATCGCCCTTGGCGAAGTGGTCCCCATTTCGATATGCTCTTCTTTCCCCTCGCCCCTCATGGAGGGGAGAGGGTTGCGCAGACTTGGCCTTTGCGTGAGCAAAGGCTTAGTCGGAGCTGGGTGAGGGGTGCTGCGCTCGCGCAGGCGAGCGCGCGAGCCTGTGGCTCGCTCGACCCCTCACCCAAGCTGCGCTAGCCAGCACGCTGGCAAGCTCCGCTAACCCTCTCCCCTGTCCAGGGGAGAGGGAAGAAGGAATGGCATGAATGTCGATTGGCCTTAGGGGCAGCGTTCAACGCTGTCGAGCAAGATGCCGATGGATGGTGCTGCGATGGACGGCCAGTTGTCGTGCCGCCGCCGAGACATTGCCGCCATGCGCGGTCAGCGCCGCGTCGATCGCCTCGGCCCGGTCGTCGGCCAGCGGGCGGGCGGCCAAGGGCAGTTCGACGCCGCCCCGCCCTTCGGCATCCCAGCCGCCGATCAGGGTCGCACCGTTGGTCAGGCGCAATCGGCCCCGCGTCGCCTGCCCCTGCATGTCCACCAGTTCGCCGAGTGCCGCATCGTCCAGCGCCTCCCAACTACGCCCGACCAGCGAAAGCCCGCGCCGGTTGGCGGCGACCAGCCGGTCGTCGCGGAACACCAATATCCCTTCGCGCGCGGTGCCCAGCATCGCGGCATCGTCATGCATCCGCAGCACACGGCAATCGGCGAAACCGCTGCGGAACAGCCGATGCTCGATCTGGTCGACCGCCAACCGGATCAGCCCCAGCGCATGACCATGGCCGCTGGCCGATGGACCGGAAATGTCGAGCGCCCCGACGATCGCGCCACGCGGGTCGAGGATCGGCGTCGCCGCGCAGCTTAAGACCGCATGTTCGGCGAAGAAATGCTCGGGACCATGGACGGCGATCGGGCGACGCTCGGCAATGGCGGTGCCGATCGCGTTGGTGCCGGTGCTCGCCTCGGTCCAGGAAACGCCGGGCCGCAGCGCCACCTGCGCCGCGCGGGAGAGAAAGCCGGTGTCGCCGATCGAGTCGAGGATCATCCCATCCGCGTCCGCCAGGATCACGACGCTGCCCGTCTCACGCGCCTCGCCCGCCAGCATCTCCAGTTCCGGGCGGCACAGGCGGCGCAGCGATTCGCGACGCTGGCGCAGGATATTGAGCTCGCTCTCGGCGAGCGGCCCGCCGCCCTGAAGCCGTCCCTGCGTCAGCCCCATGTCGGTGCATCGCACCCAGGACCGCAGCACCGGCTGGCGCACGGTTTCGAGGGGCAGTTGCCCTTCGTCGAAATAGGCTCGACGCCCCTGCTCTATACCGGCGCCGTCCATCGCCGCATCCTTCTCCGCCACATCCTTCTTCGAGTGCCGCAAGTTGCGACACCGGCACGTCTTTCGCGTCGCGCCCTGCGACACATGCTACGCCTCCGCGGCGGAAAGTCCACCGCCCGGCAATACTTCGTCGCGGATCGCCTTGTCTTAGCGCCGATACGGGCGGACCCTCGGGTCATAACAGACCGAGGAGAGAGCCCGTGACGATTCAGGACGCCATCAAGGCCCGCACCGCGCCGTTCAAGCAGCGCTATGCCAATTTCATCGGCGGGCGCTGGGTCGATCCCGTCGACGGACGCTGGTTCGACAACCGATCCCCCATCGACGGACAGGTGATCTGCCAGGTCGCGCGCGGCCAGGCCGCCGATGTCGAGCTGGCGCTTGATGCCGCGCACAAGGCCAAGGATGACTGGGGCCGGACCAGCGTCGCCGAGCGAGCGCTGATCCTCCACCGCATCGCCGACCGGATGGAGGAGAACCTGTCGCTGCTCGCCACTGCCGAGACCTGGGACAATGGCAAGCCGATCCGCGAGACGACCGCCGCCGACCTGCCGCTCGCCATCGACCATTTCCGCTATTTCGCCGGATGTATCCGTGCACAGGAAGGCGGCATTTCGGAGATCGACCACGACACCGTCGCCTATCACTTCCACGAGCCGCTGGGCGTGGTGGGGCAGATCATCCCGTGGAATTTCCCGCTGCTGATGGCCTGCTGGAAGCTCGCGCCCGCACTGGCGGCGGGCAATTGCGTGGTGCTAAAACCCGCCGAGCAGACCCCCGCCTCGATCATGGTGCTGGCCGAACTGATCGCCGACCTGTTGCCCGAGGGCGTGCTGAACATCGTCAACGGCTATGGCATCGAAGCGGGCAAGCCGCTCGCCCAGAACCCGCGCATCGCCAAGATCGCCTTTACCGGTGAGACGACGACCGGCCAGCTCATCATGTCCTATGCCTCCGAAAACCTGATCCCGGTGACGCTGGAGCTGGGCGGCAAGAGCCCCAACATCTTCTTCGCCGACGTGGCGGCCGAGGATGACGATTATCTCGACAAGGCGATCGAGGGGTTCGCCATGTTCGCCCTCAACCAGGGCGAGGTATGTACCTGCCCCAGCCGCGCACTGGTCCACGAATCCATCTATGACCGCTTCATGGAAAAGGCGGTCGCCCGCGTCGAGGCGATGATCCAGGGCGACCCGCTCGATCCCGCCACCATGGTCGGCGCGCAGGCCTCGCAGGAGCAGATGGACAAGATCCTCGGCTATCTCGACATCGGCCGCGACGAGGGCGCCAAGGTGCTGACCGGCGGCACGCGGAACCGGCCCGAGGGACTGGAGGGCTATTACGTCAAGCCGACCGTACTCAGCGGCCACAACAAGATGCGCGTCTTCCAGGAGGAAATTTTCGGCCCCGTCGTCTCGGTCGCGACCTTCAAGACCGACGAGGAGGCGCTGCGCATCGCCAATGACACGCTCTACGGCCTGGGTGCGGGCGTCTGGACCCGCGACGGCACGCGGGCCTACCGGATGGGCCGGGCGATCCAGGCGGGGCGCGTCTGGACCAATTGCTACCATGCCTATCCGGCGCACGCGGCATTCGGCGGCTACAAGCGCTCTGGCATCGGACGCGAGACGCACCGAATGATGCTCGACCATTATCAGCAGACCAAGAATCTGCTGGTCAGCTACTCGGCCAAGAAGCTCGGCTTCTTTTGATCCCAGGCTTCATTTGATCCCGGTCAAGGCGGGGATCGGCGACCGCGCCCATCCCCATCCCATCATCATCCGATAGGAGAAACACCATGGCGAAGACGATGAAAGCCGCCGTCGTGCGCGCGTTCGGCCAACCTCTCACCATCGACGAAGTCCCCGTGCCCGAAGTGACGGACGGCATGATCCAGGTCGCGATCCAGGCGTCGGGCGTCTGCCATACCGACCTGCACGCCGCCGAGGGCGACTGGCCGGTCAAGCCCAATCCGCCGTTCATTCCGGGTCATGAGGGCGTCGGCTATGTCTCGGCGGTCGGCAAGGGCGTGAAGCATATCAAGGAAGGCGACCGGGTCGGCGTGCCCTGGCTCTACACCGCCTGCGGTCACTGCGTGCACTGCCTGGGCGGGTGGGAGACGCTGTGCGAGGGCCAGCTCAACACCGGCTATTCGGTCAATGGCGGCTTTGCCGATTATGTCATCGCCGATCCGAACTTCGTCGGCCATCTGCCCGGCAATATCGGCTTTACCGAGATCGCGCCAGTGCTTTGCGCCGGGGTCACGGTCTATAAAGGGCTGAAGATGACCGATACCAAGCCGGGCGACACCGTCGTCATCTCCGGTATCGGCGGGCTCGGCCATATGGCGGTGCAATATGCGGTCGCCATGGGCCTGAACGTCGCGGCGGTCGATGTCGATGACGCCAAGCTGGACCTTGCCCGGCGGCTGGGGGCGAAGGTCACGGTCAATGCCCGAACCGAGGCCGATCCGGCGGCGGCGATCAAGCGCGAGACCGGCGGCGGGGCGCAGGGCGCACTCGTCACCGCCGTCAGCGAAAAGGCGTTCGCCCAGGCCGTCGGCATGATGGCGCGCGGCGGCACCGTCGCGCTCAACGGCCTGCCGCCCGGCGACTTTCCGCTCAACATTTTCGGACTGGTGCTGAACGGCATCACGGTGCGCGGGTCGATCGTCGGCACCCGGCTCGACCTTCAGGAGTCGCTCGACTTCGCCGCCGATGGCAAGGTGAAGGCGACGGTCGCCAGCGCCCCGCTGGCCGAGGTCAACCAGGTGTTCGACCGGATGCGCCGAGGCCAGATCGAGGGGCGCATCGTCCTAGACCTGGCGGCCTGAAATCGCGGCGGGCGGTGGCGTGCGGGGACCGGACGGAAAGGCGGAACGCCGTGCGGCCAACGCGATGAGGAAAGCGATCAGCGCCAGCGCGGCGACTGCGGGCGGCAGCAGCGGCGTCCCGCCGGTCGTGAGCAGCGTGCCGCCCAACGCCCCGCCCGCCGCGATCGCCAGGTTCCACGCCGTGGTCACCATCGCTTGCGCCAAGTCGACGCCATCGCCCGCGGCGTCCGCCGACGCCGTCTGCATCATCGCCCCGGCACCGCCGAAGCCCAGTCCCCAGATGGCGGCAGCGGCATAGACGGCGACGCCTTGTTCGCCGGCGATCGTCAGGAGGAAGGCGACCGCCGCGAACGATCCGATCGCGAGCAGCACCAGCACGCGCAGCATCCGATCGACCAGTCGCCCGACGACCCAGATGCCGGCGAGCGAACTGACGCCGAAGGTCAGCAGGACCAGATCGGTCCGCGCGCCCGCAGCCATCGCGAACGGTGCGATATAGGTATAGAGGATATTGTGCGCCGTCATCCATGTCAGGATGACGAGCAGGATCGGCGCGACACCCGGCGTAGCGATGACCTGGCGCAGCGAGGAGCGATCGTCTGCTGCCCGACCGGGCGCGTCGGGCACCTTGGCGATGATCCAGCCGATCAAGGCGATGCTGAGCGCGGATAGGATCAGGAACGATCCGCGCCACCCGACCAGCCCGCCGAGAAAGGTGCCCAGGGGGACACCAAGCGAGAGCGCCAGCGGCACGCCGACCATCGCGAGGGCCATCGCCGGACCGGTCTGGTCCGGCCGCACGATACTGCGCGCATAGCCTGCGAGGATCCCCCAGGCGAGCCCCGCCGCGCATCCGGCGACGAACCGCGCTACCAGGATGACGGCGACGGATCCGGCCCATGCCGTCAGGGTGTTGCCGACGACAAAGCAGAAGATCGTCGCCAGCAGAACACCGCGTCTCGGAAGGCCTTGCGTCAGGCTTGTGAGTGGGATCGCCGCCAGCAAGGACCCAAGCGCATAGACCGCGACGAGCTGCCCCGCCATCGCCTCGGATATCCGCAGTCCGGCGGCGATTTGCGGCAGCAAGCCAGCGGGAAGCGTCTCGGTCACGATGCACAGGAAACCGCTGGCGGCGAGGCCCGACAGCGCTGCCCTGGGGAGATGGGCGCGCGGTGCTGACTCGGCTTCGACGCGGCTTGGCGAGGAGGATGGCGGCATGATGGTCCTTGTCCGGCGGTTCGATGCCTGCCCGCACCGGGGCAATCCGGGGCAATCCGGGGCATGGCGAATTCTATGAATGGTTGCTATACAAATGCCATGACGCGATGCAAATGGATTCTGTAATGCCCGTTAACGAAAATAAGCGACTTCGGGGACGACCACGCGCATTCGCGCTCGATGCGGCGGTCGAGGTCGGGCAGCACCTGTTCCATGAGCATGGTTATGAGAAGGTCAGCGTGGCGGCGCTGACCGAGGCGATCGGGATCACCCCGCCGAGCTTCTACGCGGCCTTCGGCAGCAAGACCGCCTTCTTCAAGGACGCATTGCAACGTTATGCGGCCACCGTCGTGCCGTTGGATCGCTTTCTGATCGCAGGCAACGCGCCCCTGCCCGCCCTCACTGACATGCTATGCGCGGCGGCCCATGCTTACGCCGTCCATCCGCAGCGGCGCGGTTGCCTGATCCTCGAACATGCCAAGACCGTGACGACCGATTGGGGCATCGCTGCTGCGCAGATCGCGGGGGAGAACCGCGAGAAAGTGCAGGCGTTTCTAACGGAGTCCGGTGTCGAGACGCCCGGACGTATCGCCGATTACGTCGCGACCACGATGCTCGGCCTTTCCGCTGCGGCCCGAGAGGGATGGGACGAGGCAAGACTCCTCGCCGTCGCGGAAACGGCGAAGATAGCGTTGGACAATTCTCGGCTTCACTAAGGTTGAGCGAGGAGTACAGGGATCCCGCGAGCGCACTCTCCTCACCCCGCTCCGACTAAGCCGTTGCTGCGCAAAGACCAGGTCTGCGCAACCCTCTCCCCTCTACGAGGGGCGAGGGAAAAGAAGGGCATATCTGAACGTCTATCGGCCCGAGACCACCGCGCGGTCTGCACCAGAACTGTCGGACCCGCACGATGTGACGCGGAACGGTCATGGTTCTGACCCGCCCGCGAAGCCGAAGCTCCATGGCGCTGCAACAAAACTTCCCTAGCGCCCGGCCCACAGACGCCGAAAGAGCCGTCTTCCAGGGAAAGCTTCTTCATGACATTCGCTACCGCCAGCGCCTTCGTCGCGCTGCACATTCTGTCGATGCCCGCCGTTTCGGCGCAAGCCGTTGCACCCCAGGCCGATCCGCAGGTCGACCAGGCGACGCCGGATGCCGTCGAACGAGACGACGTCGTCGTCACCGGCACTCGGGAACGGGGTCGCACGCAGTTCGATACGCTGGCGCCGGTCGACGTGCTGCCGGAAACCCTGGTGCGGTCCAGCGTATCGGGCGATCTCAACAATGCGCTCGCCCAGTTGCTGCCGTCGTTCAATGTCCAGCGGCTGCCCGCCGCCGACGGACAGGCGTTCGTTCGCCCGGCGACCCTGCGCGGCCTCTCCGCCGACCAGACGCTCGTGCTCGTCAACGGCAAGCGCTACCATCGCTCGGCGTTGCTCGGCACGCGCGGCGCGCAGGCTCCCGACCTTGCCAGCATCCCCAGCCTCGCGATCAAGCGCATCGAGGTGCTGCGCGACGGCGCGTCGGCGCAATATGGCTCCGACGCGATCGCCGGCGTCGTCAACATCATCCTCGACGACCAGCCGGGGATGGAAGCCTATGGCCAGTTCAGCCAATATTATGCCGGGGACGGCAACAACTACCAATCCGGCGCACGCGGCGGCATCGCCCTCGACGACAGGGGCGCGATCGTCTTCACCGGCCAGTTCGAACATGGGGAGGCGACGTCGCGCACTCGCCAGCGTCCCGACGCCCTCGCCTTCCAGGCGGCGAACCCGACCCTTACCGTGCCCAACCCGGTGCAGCGCTGGGGCCAACCCGACGAAGAGCGGGTGCGCGGCGCGGTCGACATGCATTACGACCTTGCCGAGGCCGCCACGGTCTACGCCTTCGGCACCGTGCAGCAGGGCGAGGGGCTGACCGACTTCAACTGGCGCAATCCCGCCAACACCGGCAGCGTCTATAATAGCAGCAGCGCCTTTCCGGGATTCAGCTTCCGCAGCATCTATCCGGCGGGCTTCACCCCGCGCTTCGGCACGCAATTCGCCGATCTGCAACTCGTCAGCGGCCTGCGCGGCAATCTGTCGGACGCATTGAGCTACGATCTTAGCGCGTCGGCCGGACGCAGCCGCATCGACTATACGATCGCCGAAACGCTCAACGCCTCGCTCGGGCCCGCCAGCCCGACCAGTTTCTACCTGGGTCGCCTGACCCAGCGGGAGACCAACCTCAACGCCGACTTCGGCTATCGCCTGCCCGTCGGCGGCGTCGAGCCGCTGAACATCGCCTTTGGCGGCGAACGGCGGATCGAGCGCTACGCGGTCGGTGTCGGCGACCCCGCCTCCTATACGATCGGTGCAGGCGCTGCGACCGGCCTTGCTCCCAATTCCAATGGCTTCCCCGGCTTCGGGCCGCAACAGGCGGGCCAGTTCCAACAGACCAGCAACGCGGGCTATGTCGATCTCGCATGGCATCCGGTGACGATGCTCACGATCGGCGCGGCGGGCCGTTACGAGGATTTCTCCAGCTTCGGCGACAAGTTCACCTATAAATTCTCGGGCCGGGTCGAGCCGGTCGAATGGCTCGCGTTGCGCGGCACCTATTCCACCGGCTTCCGCGCGCCGACCCCGGCGCAGCTCAACACGCGCGTGGTGACCCAGGGCCTCGACACCCGCACGTTGCAGGTCTTCAACCAGGGCCGCCTCGCCCCCACCGACCCGCTCGCGGTCGCACTGGGTGCCAAGCCGCTGCGGCCCGAAACCTCGCGCAACATCAGCGCCGGTCTCGTTGCGCAGACCCATATCGGGCTGGGTGCGACGGTCGACCTCTACCAGATCGACGTCGATGACCGGTTCAGCCAGTCGGCGACGATCGCCATTCGATCGGGCTTCGCCAATCCCAACCGCTTCACCTCGATCAGCTATTTCACCAACGACTTCAACACCCGCACGCGCGGCGTCGATGTCGTGGTCAGCTATGCGCGCACCCTGGGCGGCGGACGGGCCAGCGCGACGCTCGCCTATAACTACAACCGCACCACCGTGCGCAGCGGAACGAGCGCGGCCATCGCCAACGATACGCAGCGCCGCATCTTCCAGGAACGCCTGCCCCAGCACAATGCGACCGGCACGCTCGGCTATGACATCGGTCCGGTCGGCGTGATGCTGCGCGGCCGCTATTACGGGCCCTGGACCGACGTGACGGGCAATTCGACCGGCGAGTTGTTCCAGCGCTTCGGCGGGCTGGCGCTGTTCGACGCCTCGCTCACCTATCGCATGACGCCGAACATCTCGATCCGGGGCGGCGCCGAGAATATATTCGGCACCTATCCGGCGGAGGCGACGAACCAGGCCAATCGCGGCCTGATCTATTCGCGCAACGCGCCCTACGATACCGATGGCGGGCGCTATTATGTCCGGCTGGGATTGAGCTTCTGATGATCCACCGGCGCGCGCTATTGGCTGGAGGCATGGCCGCGGCTCTCCCAATCCCCGCGCGCGCCAATGGTCCGGCACGCCCCGCTCCGGACGACGAGGCGTTCTGGGCGACGGTCGCCGCGGACTATGACGTGCCGCAAGACGTCATCCAGCTCGAAAACGGCAACTGGGGTGCCATGCCCCGCCCGGTCCGCGCCGCCTATGAACAGGCGGTCGCGCGCGTGAATCGGGATACCAGCTATTACGCCCGCCGTGGCATGCTCGCCGACCTCGCCACCGCCCGCATGACGGTCGCCGAGGAACTGGGCGTGCCCGCAGACGAGATCGCCTTCACCCGCAACGCCACGGAAGCGCTCAAGGCGCTGATCCTCGGTTACAATCGCCTGAGCGCGGGCGACGCGATCCTCTATGCCGACCTCGACTATGACAGCATGCAGGCGTGCATGGACAGTCTAGCGCAGCGGCGCGGCGTTCGCCTCCGCCGCATCGCGCTGCCCGAACCGGCGACGCGCGCCAGCCTGATCGACGCCTATGCGCAGGTCATGGCCGACGAACCCAGGCTGAAGCTGATACTGCTCACCCATATGAGCCACCGCACCGGCCTGGTGATCCCGGTCCGGGAGATCGCCGCGATGGCGCGCGACCGTGGCATCGACGTCATCGTCGACGCCGCGCATAGCTGGCAACAGCTCGACTTCGCCCTGCCCGATCTGGATTGCGACTTCGTCGGTCTGAACGGTCACAAATGGCTTGGCGCGCCGCTCGGCGTCGGCATCCTCCATATCCGTAAAAGCGCGCTCCCCCGGATCGACCGCGACCCCGCCGAAGACTCCGGCGGTCCCGACACCGTCATGGCGCGCATCCACACCGGTACGCTCGATTACGCCTCCTGGCTCACCGTTCCCGCCGCGCTCGCCTTTCAGAACCGGATCGATCGGGCCGCCCGGGCCGCACGCCTGCGCGCGCTTCGCGACCGCTGGGTCCGGCGGGCACGGGCCATCCCCAACCTCGAAATCCTCACGCCGGACGATCCGGCCTCGCACGGCGCGATCACGTCGTTTCGCTTCCACGGGGAGAACAGCCCACAGGCCAACGTAGCCATCGCACAGCGCTTGCTCGACCGGCATCGCATCTTTACCGTTCATCGGACAGGGTTGGCCAAAGGTGCCTGTGTCCGCGTGACACCTTCCCTGTTCACCCGGATGACCGACATGGACCGCCTGGTCGATGCCCTATGGAATCTGTCCGGGACCGCGTCATTCTGAGCGTCTGAGCCTTACCGATCGAAGGAGGGTGCACGTCGAGCGACAGAAACAGATTTCGAATCCCGCAACGTCAAAATCTGCTGGTATGATCGGAGAAGCTGGCAAATGGGTTGGGCTGCAACGATCAGTCGTGGAGTCTCCCAGGAGGTAAATCCGCTCCAAGTCACTAAACAACCGGTAGTTCTTTTTGATGCGCTGGGATGTCTTTGGACATCCTGGCAAACGGGCTGGCCAAGGCGGCAAATCCTCAATTTAGGACTTCCCGCTTCCGCCAACTGGCAACATACACCGTTGGCGATCACGTGGTGCTTCGCGCCGCTCGCGGCACCTTCCGCCTATCGCCATGTTGGCCTTTCCACTGCCACCTCGGCTTGCAACCACGCTACGAGGTCCGCCGCGTCAGCGGCTGGCCAGTGACGAAACTGCCGCACGCCACCGCGAAGTCGCCGGGCGTTACCCCCTCGACGGCGGCGAGACGCGCCGGGGCGGGCCTGCCGAAAAAGCGCCGGAAAGCGACGACGGCGCGCTCGGCCCCGAGCGGCTTCAGGCCCAGCTTGAAGACGAACCGCCGCAATGTCGCGGGATCCAGTGCTGCCTCATGGGTTCGTCGCCGCGACCACCGTCGGCGCTCTGGACGATCGCACGGCGGACTGGACCGCGCCCGGCCTGACGGCCGGGGCCATCGCTGGCGGACGGTGACACGCCGGACAGGGTGCGCTGGTCTACGCGGGACGGGGCCGATGTGCCCAATGTCGGCGTACTGACCTTCTGCCCCGCCCCCGGCGACCGGGGCACCGATCTGCATCTCGAGATCCGCTTCGATCCGCCTGGCGGTATGATCGGGCAAGCGCTGTCCAAACTGTTCCATATCGCTCCGCACGAAATCGTGCGCACGGCACTCTACCGCTTTCGCGCGCTCGCGCTGACCGGCAAAATCCCCTCCACCGATCCGCAGCCGGCCGCCCGCCACGACGGCCCCGGCCGCTAAGGAGACATCGCCATGCGCACTTTATGCTGGAACGGCGTCAACGACCTTGGCGTGGAGACGGTCGCGGACCCGGAAATCCTTAATCCCAATGATGCTATCCTCAAGGTCCGGCTGTCGACGACCTGCGGGTCCGACCTGCACCTGATCGACGGTCTGATCCCGACGATGCGGGAAGGGGACGTGCTCGGCCATGAGTTCATGGGCGAGATCGTCGATGTCGGCGCGGCGGTCACCAAAGTGGCGAAGGGCGACCGCGTCGTCGTGCCGTCGTTCATTTCGTGCGGGCGATGCTGGTACTGCCAGCACGACCTCTATTCGCTGTGCGACACAACCCATCCCAAGCTGGAACTGCAGGAGCCGCTGCTCGGCTATCCGACCGCTGGCGTCTATGCCTATTTCGCATGCAATCGGCGGCTATGCGGGCGCCCACGCCCAATATGTCCGCGTGCCCTTCGCGAACACCGACTGTTTCCAGGTGCCCGACGGCGTCTCCGACGAAACCGCGCTGTTCATTTCCAACGCTGCGCCGACCGGCTTCATGGGCAAGCCTATGTCCCACGCCTGCTGGAACACGCGCAACGCGGCGAACTGACCCCGGCATCGCTCGTGACGCACCGGTTTTCGCTGGAGGACGGACCAACGGGTTACGACATGTTCAAGCACAAGGAAGATGGCTGCCTTCGCGCCGTCTTCACGCCCTGAATGCGCAAGCGCAGGCGAACCGCGCAATCTTTGCTCGTCAGTCGATAGCCAGCCTGTTGCGGGCCATCACGGCCGCTAGTCGCGGATCGCGCCGCATCGACCTGGCGGCGGCGAACAATCGCGGCGTGTTGTCGGCGAACCACTCGCGGCCTGGACGCCAATCGATGATCACCGCGGCGTAGCAATCCAGAGCGGAAGCCTGCTCCCCCAACACATAGGGGCCGACGACCTGCTCCTCGAACCAGCGATAGAGGCGCTCGCGATGGGCATTGGTGGCATCGGTCAGTTCGTCCTGTGCCGATGGCGCCCAGCGCTCAGGGTAGTCGCCATAGGTGAAGGTCGGATAGACGTTCGCCACGATCCAGATCAGCAGGCGCAGGAACCGGCGATGCTCGACCGTACCCGGCTTCGGCGCCAACGCCGCGTGTCGATCCGCCAACCACAGCGCGACCGCGGCGGTTTCGGTCAGCACCTCGCCATCGTCCAGCACCAGCGTCGGAACCTGCCGCAGCGGATTGACCGCCGCCAGCCTGTCCTGCGCTTCACAGGGACGGTCGAAGCCTTCGACATCGACGAAGTCATAGGGCTGACCGACCAGCGCCAGCATCGTCTCGACGATCGCCGAGCCCCAAGCCGGTACTCCGTACAATTTCATGTCGCTTCCCCGTTTCGGCGCAGGACCATGGCGAATCGCCTACAAGCGGGCTTGGTCGATCCTTAGCGCGGTTTCGCTCGGCAATGCGCCCTCCGATTTCGGCAGCAACCGATGAAGTGCCGTCTGCACGCGCTTGCGCGCGACCTGATATGCCTCGTGACGGATGACCCGCATCGCATTCGTCCGCCACGACGGGCTTTCGTCGAGCAGCGCTTCGCACTTGGCTTCCTCCGCTTCGAGGATCGACAGGGCGAGACGCCATCCATCGCGTCGTCCGCATGCATATTCGTGGGAAATGGGTGACGTCTTCATCTGAAGACGAAGTTGGACCGCACCACGATCCCTGACAAGGCAAATCCCCGGTGCGGCTCAATCACCCTCGGCGTCGACTATAACCACGACCGGCGTGCCGCGCGACATCGGCTCCCGGCCGGCCGACAGCCCGGAGGGCACGCGGTCGTCGCGTCGGAGCCGACCACGCCGCAATCCCTTCAAAGCCGCTTGGGCTGGAAGAGATTTGCGCTGCCCCCTTCACGCCTCTGGCCGCCTCCCATATCGTGACGAGGCAATCGGGAAGCTTGAACAGGTTATGTCTGAAGACATTGCCACACCGTCGCCCGGCTCCCGATCTGCGCCGGTCGCGTCAATTCGGGACCGTCACTTGCTTTCATATGACCCGAGTGATGCTCACGCCAGCAACGCGGCAATCGCGGGAAGGGCCGTCGACTGGAGGCGATAGCTGCGGTGGCCCGTCACGAGGCACTTTGGATCGATGCCATTGGCCTCCAATTCGCGCCGGAGATGGCAGATATAGACCTTTACTACCTGTATTCCTATACTGCGAATGCCCGCCGTATGGACCAGTTCTTCCGAAGCGACGTCGCAGTCCGGTTCATCCATCAATCTTTGGAGAATCGCGACACCGTTCCGTCCGGCACGTGGCATCCGCTGGAGCAGACGATCCTGCGCGCTCACTCGTGCGCTGTCCTGCCGCATCTTCGGTGAGCGGCGAGTCTTGGCAGTTATGGTATCCGTATCCCTTACCCGCTTCGAAAGGGCTTGCGACGGCGTCGCATCAACGCCGCCGGGCAGCCCCTCCATCTTGGCGATGAGAATTCGGGCAGCCGACAGGGCCGCGACGCCGTCTTCGATCAATGCGGACAATTCGTGATAGGCTGTTGTGGTCTTTTCCCGATACCGAGCCATCATTTCCATATCCCTGTTATTCCATGCCATTTCGTGGCACCGGGAATTCCCATCCGGGACCTGACCAGTTGCCATGTGTGTTGGGGAATTTGATTGCCGATCCTCGCGGGGTGCCGATGGGACGTCCATCACACGGCCTTCGGCACGATGCGCGTCGTCGCCTGCGCATCGTTGCTCGCGCCGACGAGACGGCTGGCGGGGATGTCCTGTACGATCCTCCCCTGGTCGAGCAGGATGACCCGGTCGGCGATGCCGATCACCCGCGCGCTGTGAGTCGCCATCACCACGGTGGCCGGCCCCGCAAAGACCTGCAGGGCCCGGACGACATTCTTCTCCGCCTCCGCATCCAGTCCGGCGGTCGGCTCGTCGATCAGGAAGATGGCGGCTTGGCGCGCCAATGTCCGGGTCAGCTCGACCAGCTGGCGCTGCCCGCCGGACAGGTTGCCGCCGCCGCTCACCAGACGCCGGTCCAGACTGAGGACGCCACGCGCGTCGTCGAGCCCCAGCCCCAACATCGCGGCAACCTCATGCAGCCGCTGGCGGTCGACCGCGTCGGCGCCCAGATTGTCGAACAGCGTACCCGCGAAGATTGCCGGTTCCTGCCGCTTATAGGCGAGCCAGCGTTGCCGGTCCTCCACGCCGATCGCGTCCACGGCGATCCCGTCGATCAGCACCTCTCCATCCCTGGGATGGATCAGCCCGGCCAGGCAGCGGAGCAGGGTCGATTTGCCGCTGCCCGCCGCACCGACCAGCGCGATCTTCTCGCCCGGCCGGATGCGCAGGTCAAAGGCATCGAACAGAGGTCTCCGTCCCGGATAGCTCCATCCCAACTGGCGTGCCACCAATTCTCCCTTGGGATGCGACAGCGGCACGACCGCCCGGTCGCTCGCCTGGGGCAGTGCGCGCTCCAGAGCGTTTCGCGCTTCCTTGAGGTGCTTCCAGCCGGACAGGAGGCCGACGACCGACGCCATCAATCCCATCGCCCGCAGCGAAAGCAGCGAGCTGGCGATCAACCCGCCGACGTTCAGTTGATGCGCCTCGACCAGATAGACCCCGGCGACCAATACGAAGACCGAAGACAGGGTGACCCACAGCCCCGTCGTCGTCTGGGCGGCGGTCCGCCAGAAGCGGGCATGGGCGCGGCCCAGCGCCCCGGCCTGGACGGCGGAATACCACCGCTTTTCCAGCGGCCCGCGCAAGGGGCTGGCCTGCCATGCGTCGCTGGCCCCGGTCAGTTCGCCCAGCAGCGTGAACCGCTCCACGCTGAGCCGGGCATTCTCCGCCTCCAGCCGGTGCGCCTTGGCGTGAAGCGCCACATGCCCCACCAACATGAAGGCGCCGGCCACCGCCGGAACGAGCAGCACCGGCCCCGCTATGAACAGGATGGCCAACAGATAGATGATCACGAACGGCAGATCGACCGCCGTGGTGACATATTGGCCCAGCAGAGCGTCGCGGGCCGAAGCATGGTCGCGATACCGCGACAGCAACGAACCCAATCCCGGATTGCGATGCGCCTCCCCGTCCAGCAGCCGTGTCGCCAGACCGTCTTCGGCGCCGACATCGGCGTGGACCGCGAGCTGCTCGATCGTGAAGGAGCGCGCCGACCGCAGCACCACTTCCAGCCCGACAAACAACAGCATACCGAGGGCCAAAGCCCATAGCGTCGCCAGATGCCCGCTGGTGATCACCTTATTGTACACCAGACTGGAAAACAGCGGCAAAAGCAGCCCGCAGGCGTTGATCAGCAACCCCGCCACCGCAAGCTCCGGCAGTCGTCCCCGGAAGAGCGAAGAGCGCAAAGGCACCGCAACCATGCGGGCGATGACCGCCAGCCCCTTCTTCCCGTCTTCGCCAAGCGAAACGAAAGGCATCAGGCAGCCGCTTTCGTCCCGCCAGTGCCACCGTTCGCCGTCGCGGACGAGCGGCACCCAATTTCCCTCACGGGGCAACAGGCATAACGTGACCGCGGGATTTGCCAGCAGGCGAGCCAGTTCCGCCACCTTGTGCGTTTCGACCTGGACGCTCCCGCTACGCAGACGCGCCAGTCGGGCGATGGCCCGTCGAAGCCCCGAGGCACCGATCGGTCGCGAGAGTGCCGCCAAACCGCGTTCAAGGCGGCGATCGCCGTCGTGCCCTTCGCCCAGCCACGCCAGGATCGCAGGAGCGACGGCATCGGATACGGGCATCCTGCTCATGCCGTCGTCACCGTCAGCGTGGCGATGACGTTCACCGCCCCGCCCGCGAATGGATCGCCGTCATAGAAGGTGTAGGTCGATCCGCTGACCGTATAATTGTCGCTCGACGAGATACTGAGTGCGTCCTGGCCGTCCAGCCTCAGGGTCAAGGCGGAACTGTTGCCGTTGCCGTTCATCGCCTGGATGGTCGCAGCCGAGATGGAGATGAATTCTTTCACATTGTCCTGTAGCGAGACCGTTTCCATATTGCTGACCTTCGAGGAGATACTGCTCAGGTCGACGCGGGCATTGGCCGACAGGCCCCTGATGACCAGCGTGTCGCTACCCGTACCGCCATCCGCCTGGGTGAATTGGGACAGGCCGTTGATGATCAACGTGTCGTCGCCCCCCATGCCGGCGAGAGCATTGGCGCCGCTATTGGCGGTGATGACGTTGTTCAGCGTGTTGCCGGTTCCGTCGATCGCGCCGCTGCCCTGTAGGGTCAGGTTCTCGACATTGGTGGACAGGGTATAGGTGACGGTCGAATAGACGATGTCCGTCCCCTCGCCGCTATTCTCGGTGATCGTGTCGCCGACATTGTCGACCATATAGGTGTCGTTGCCCGCCCCGCCGATCATCGTATCCGCGCCGGTGCCACCGTCGATCACGTTGTTCGCGCCGTTGCCCGTGATGATATTGGCCAGCGCGTTGCCCGTGCCGTTGATCGCACTGCTGCCATCCAGCGTCAGATTCTCGACATTGGCGGACAGGGTATAGGTGACGGTGGAATAGATGAGGTCGGTGCCTTCGTTCGCATTCTCGATCACCACATCGCCGATATTGTCGACCACATAGGTGTCGTTGCCCGTGCCGCCGATCATCGTATCGGCACCGGCCTGGCCATTGAGCGTGTCATTGCCCGCCAGCCCGCTTAGCGTGTTCGCCGCGCTGTTGCCGGTGATGACATTGTCGACCGAGCTGCCGGTGCCGTTGATCGCGCCGTTGCCTTGCAGCGTCAGGTTCTCGACATTCGCCCCCAATGTATAGGTGATCGAGGAATAGACGAGATCGGTCCCCTCGCCCGCATTCTCGGTGATCACGTCACCGACATCGTCGACATAATAGATGTCGTTGCCCGTCCCGCCGATCATGATGTCGGCACCGCCCTGTCCGTCCAGCGTGTCGTTGCCATCCAAGCCGGTCAGGGTATTGGCGGCACCGTTACCGGTGATGACGTTGTTGAGCGCATTGCCCGTGCCAGCCGTCGCGCCGGTCTGCAGGGTCAGATTTTCGAGATTGCCGCCCAGCGTGTAATCGACGGAACTGTAGACGAGATCGGTGCCGCTCGCGCTGTTCTCCGTGATCACGTCACCGGCATTGTCGACATAATAGGTATCGTTGCCCGCGCCGCCGATTATCGTATCGGCACCGGCACCGCCATCGATCACGTTGTCGCCGCTATTGCCGGTGATGACATTGGCCAGCGCATTGCCGGTGCCGTTGATCGACGAAACGCCCGTCAGCGTCAGGTTCTCGATATTCGCCGACAGCGTATAGGTCACTGAGCTGTTGACCAGATCGGTGCCCGCATTGCCGCCCTCGGTCACCACGTCACCGACATCGTCGACCACATAGGTGTCGTCGCCCGCACCGCCGACCATCGTATCGGCGCCGCTTCCACCGTCGATCACGTTGTCCGCGCTGTTGCCGGTGATCGTGTTGGCCAGCGCGTTGCCTGTACCATTGATCGCCGAGACGCCCGTCAGCGTCAGGTTCTCTACATTGGCCGACAGCGTATAGGTTACCGAGCTGTTGATCAGGTCGGTGCCCGCATTGCCGCCCTCGGTCACCACATCGCCGACATTGTCGACCACATAGGTGTCGTCACCCGCCCCGCCGACCATCGTGTCGGCGCCGACGCCGCCATCGATCACGTTGTTCGCACCGTTACCGGTGATGACATTGGCCAGCGCATTGCCGGTGCCGTTGATCGCGGAACTGCCGGTCAGCGTCAGGTTCTCGACATTCGCTGACAGCGTATAGGTCACCGAGCTGTTGATCAGGTCGGTGCCCGCATTGCTCCCCTCGGTCACCACATCGCCGACATTGTCGACCACATAGGTGTCGTCGCCCGCGCCACCGATCATCGTGTCGGCACCGGCGCCGCCATCAAGCGTGTTATTCGCGCTGTTGCCGGTGATGACATTGGCCAGCGCGTTGCCGGTGCCGTTGATCGCGGAACTGCCGGTCAGCGTCAGGTTCTCGACATTCGCCGACAGCGTATAGGTGACCGAACTGTTGATCAGGTCGGTGCCCGCATTGCCACCCTCGACCACCACGTCACCGACATTGTCGACCACATAGATATCATCGCCCGTGCCGCCGACCATCGTGTCTGCGCCGACGCCGCCATCGATCGTGTTGTTCGCGCCGTTGCCGGTGATGACATTGGCCAGCGCATTGCCCGTGCCGTTGATCGCCGCATTGCCGGTCAGCGTCAGGTTCTCGACATTTGCCGACAGTGTATAGGTCACCGAGCTGTTGATCAGGTCAGTACCCGCATTGCTGCCCTCGGTCACCACGTCACCGACATTGTCGACCACATAGGTGTCGTCGCCCGCGCCGCCGATCATCGTGTCGGCACCGACACCACCGTCGATCACGTTGTTCGCGCTGTTGCCGGTGATCGTGTTGACCAGCGTATTGCCGGTGCCGTTGATCGCCGCATTGCCGGTCAGCGTCAGGTTCTCGACATTGGCCGACAGCGTATAGGTCACCGAACTGTTGATCAGGTCGGTGCCTTCATTGGCGTTTTCGACCGCCACGTCGCCGACATTGTCGACGACATAAGTGTCGTTTCCAGTGCCGCCGATCATCATGTCGCCGCCACTGCCGCCATCGATCATGTTGTTCGCGCCGTTGCCGGTGATGACATTGGCCAGCGCATTGCCCGTACCGTCGATCGCGGAACTGCCGGTCAACGTCAGATTCTCGACATTGGCGGTCAGGGCATAGGTGATCGAGGACTCGACCAGATCGGTACCCTCGCCCGCATTTTCCGTGACGATATCACCAGCATTGTCGACGACATAGGTGTCGTCACCCAGTCCTCCCGCCATCGTGTCCGCGCCGATACCACCGTCGATCCCATTGTTCGCGCTATTGCCGATGATGACGTTGTTCAACGCGTTGCCGGTCGCGTCGATCGCAACGTTGCCTGTCAAGGTCAGGTTTTCCACATTCGCCGACAGGCCATAGGTCACCGAACTGTAGACGAGGTCGGTGCCTTCCCCGGTATTCTCCGTGATCGCGTCGCCGACATTGTCGACATAATAGGTGTCATCGCCCGTCCCGCCCACCATCGTATCGGCGCCAAGTCCGCCATCGATGACATTGCCGGCGCTGTTGCCGGTGATGACGTTGTTCAGGTCATTGCCGGTGCCGTTGGTCGCCGCCGTGCCGGTCAGCGTCAGATTCTCGACGTTCGCGGTCAGCGCATAGCTGATCGAAGACTGGACCAGATCGGTCCCCTCATTCGCGTTCTCCGTGACAACATCATTGACGTCATCTACGACATAGGTGTCGTCACCCTGCCCACCGGCCATGGTGTCTGCCCCCATGCCGCCGTCGATGAAGTTGCCGGCGCTGTTGCCGGTGATGACATTGTTCAGGGCATTGCCGGTACCATTGATCGTAGCGATGCCGGTCAGGGTCAGATTCTCGACATTGGCGGCCAGAGTGTAGCTCACCGAGGACCGGACGAGATCGGTGCCCGCATTGGTTCCCTCGATCACCGCGTCGCCGACATCGTCGACGATATAGGTGTCGTCACCCGCCCCGCCGATCAACGTATCGGCCCCGGCGCCACCGTCCAGCACATTGGCCAGGGTGTTGCCGGTGATCGTGTTCGCCAGCGCATTGCCGGTGGCGTCGATGACGCCGACGCCGGTCAGCGTCAGATTCTCGACATCGGCCGACAGGGTGTAGCTGACCGAGGAGTAGACGAGGTCGGTGCCTTCATTGGCATTTTCGGTCACCACGTCCCCGATATTGTCGATAAAATAGGTGTCGTCGCCCGCACCGCCGGTCAGCGTGTCGGCTCCGACGCCGCCATCGATGACATTGTTGGCACTGTTGCCGATGATCGTGTTGACCAGCGCGTTGCCCATGCCGCTGGTTGCCGCCGTGCCGGTCAAGGTCAGGTTCTCGACGTTCGAGGTCAGCGTATAACTGATCGAGGACTGGACCAGGTCGATGCCTTCGCCAGCATTCTCCGTGACCACGTCGCGCGCGTCGTCGACGACATAGGTATCGTCGCCTGCGCCGCCTATCATGGTGTCCGCGCCGGCCCCGCCGTCGATGACGTTGTCTGCCGCATTGCCGGTGATCACGTTGGTCAGGCTGTTGCCCGTACCATTGATCGCGGCCGTGCCGGTCAATGTCAGATTCTCGACATTCGCCGTCAGCGTATAGCTGATCGAGGATTCGGCAAGGTCGGTCCCTTCGCCGGTATTCTCCGTCACCAGGTCACCGATATTGTCGACGACATAAGTATCGTCGCCCAGGCCGCCGGTCATGGTGTCCGCGCCCGCGCCGCCATCGATGACGTTGTTCGCCGTGTTGCCGACGATGACGTTGGACAGGCTGTTGCCGGTACCGTCGATCGCCGCGGCCCCGGTCAAGGTCAGGTTCTCAACATTGGCCGACAGCGTGTAAGTCACCGTCGAATAGACGATATCGGTGCCTTGGCCGGCATTCTCGGCCACCACATCGCCGACATTGTCGACCATATAGGTGTCGTTGCCCGCCCCGCCGATCATCGTATCGGCACCGACGCCGCCATCAATGATATTGGCCAGCCCATTGCCGGTGATCGTGTTCGCCAGCGCATTGCCCGTGCCCGAAATCGCCGTGCCCGTCAGCGTCAGGTTCTCGACATTCGACGTCAGCGTGTAGTTGATCGAAGACTGGACGAGGTCGGTCCCCTCGTTCGCATTCTCCGTCACGACATCGCCGATATTGTCGATGATATAGGTGTCGTCACCTGCGCCGCCCGCGATGGTGTCGGCCCCCAGACCACCGTCGAGGATGTTGTCACCGCTGTTGCCGGTGATGACATTGTTGAGGGCGTTGCCGGTTCCGCGAGTCGACGCACTACCGGTCAAGGTCAGATTCTCGACATTGGCCGTCAGGGTATAGGTTACCGAGGATCGGACAAGATCGGTGCCCTCGCCCGCATTCTCCGTGACGACGTCGCCCGCATTGTCGACGACATAGGTGTCGTCGCCCGCACCGCCCCGCAGGGTGTCGGCACCCGCGCGACCGTCCAGCACATTGGCGCCGTCATTGCCGATGATGACGTTGGCCAGGCTGTTGCCGGTACCGTCGATCGCCGAAGCCCCGGTCAGGGTCAGGTTCTCGACATTGGCCGACAGCGTGTAGGTGACCGACGAGTCGACGGTGTCCACACCTTCGTTCGCATTCTCGGTCACCACGTCGCCGATATTGTCGACCATATAGGTGTCGTCGCCCAACCCACCGACCATCGTGTCCGCGCCGGTGCCCCCGTCGATGACGTTGCTGTTCGCGTTGCCGGTGATGACATTGGCCAGGCCGTTGCCCGTGGCGGACACCGCGCTTCCCGTCAGGGTCAGGTTCTCCAGATTGGCGCCGAGCGTATAGTCGACCGACGACCGCACCAGATCCGTCCCGCCCCCGGCGAGTTCGGTGACGACATCGCCGACATTGTCGATGACATAGGTGTCGTCGCCAAGTCCGCCCGCCATCGTGTCGACGCCCAAGCCGCCGTCCAGGACATTGCTCGCGCTGTTGCCGGTGATGGTGTTGGCCAGATCATTGCCCGTGCCGTCGATGGCGGCGCTACCGGTCAGCGTCAGATTCTCGACATTGGCGGATAGCGCATAGGTCGCCGAGGCATAGACCGTGTCGGTGCCCCCGCCGGCATTCTCGACGACCGCATCGCCGCTGTCGTCGACATAATAGCTGTCGTTGCCGAGGCCGCCGACCATCGTGTCGCCCCCCGCCCCGCCATCGAGGATATTGGCGAGCGCATTGCCGGTGATCGTGTTCGCCAGCGCATTGCCCGTGCCCGAGATCGCCGCACCGGTCAGTGTCAGATTCTCGACATTCGCGCCCATCGTATAGTCGATCGAGGACATCACGAGGTCGGTGCCCTCGCCCGCATTCTCGGTGACGAGGTCGCCCGGATTGTCGACCTGATAGGTATCGTCGCCGAGACCACCGACCAGTGTGTCCGCGCCGGTGCCCCCATCGAGCACGTTGTTCGCGCCGTTGCCGGTGATCGTATTGGCCAAGTCGTTGCCGGTGCCGTTGATCGCGGCATTGCCGGTCAACGTCAGATTCTCGACATTGGCCGACAGGGTATAGCTGACCGAAGAATAGACGAGATCGATGCCCTCCCCGGTATTCTCGGTCACCACATCACCGATATTGTCGACGATATAGGTGTCGTCGCCGATGCCGCCGACCATCGTGTCGGCCCCCGCCCCGCCATTCAGGACATTGGCGAGCACGTTGCCGGTGATGACATTGGCCAGCGCGTTACCCTTGCCCGAAATCGCATTGCCGGTCAGCGTCAGATTCTCGACATTGGCGCCCAGGGCATAGTTGATCGAGGACTGGACCGTATCGGTGCCCTCTCCCGCATTCTCGGTCACGAGATCGCCCGCATTGTCCACCACATAGGTGTCGTCACCCAGCCCGCCGGCCAGCGTGTCGGCGCCGCTGCCCCCGTCGAGGACGTTGTTCGCGCCGTTGCCAGTGATCGTGTTGGCCAACATATTACCCGTGCCGTTGATCGCGGCGCTGCCGGTCAGCGTCAGGTTCTCGACATTGGCACCCAGAGTGTAGGTGACCGTGGACAGCACGCTGTCCGTCCCCTCCCCGGCATTCTCGGTGACGACATCGCCTATATTATCGACGACATAAGTGTCGTTACCCAAGCCGCCGATCAGCGCGTCGGCGCCCGCCCCGCCGTCGAGGAGATTATCGGCACCGTTGCCGGTGATGACATTGGCCAGCCCATTGCCGGTGCCGTTGATCGCCGCCCCCGTCAGCGTCAGGTTCTCGACATTGGCCGTCAGCGTATAGCTGGCTGAAGCATAGACGAGGTCGGTGCCCTCGCCCGCATTTTCCAGGACCACATCGCCGCTGTTATCGACGACATAGCTGTCGTCACCGGCTCCGCCGATCATCGTGTCCGCACCCGCCCCGCCATCGATGACGTTCGCCGCCGCATTGCCGGTGATCACATTGTCCAGACCGTTGCCGGTTCCGTCGACCGACAGGACACCGGTCAGCATCAGGTTCTCGACATTGGCCCCCAACGTATAGGTAACCGAGGACTGGACCAGGTCGGTGCCTTCACCGGCATTCTCGGTGACGATATCGCCGCTATTGTCGACGACATAGGTGTCGTTGCCCAAACCGCCGATCATCACATCCGCGCCGCCCGCACCGTCGAGGACGTTGTCGGCGCCGTTGCCCGTGATCACATTGGCCAACGCGTTGCCGGTGCCGTTGATCGCCGCACCCGTCAGCGTCAGATTCTCGACATTGGCGACCAGCGTATAGTCGATCGAGGAGCGGACCAGATCGGTACCTTCGCCCGCATTCTCCACGACCGTGTCGCCGGCATTGTCGACGATATAGCTATCGTCGCCCAGTCCACCCGCCAGCGTGTCCGCCCCCATCCCGCCATCGAGGATATTGGCGGTACCATTGCCGGTGATGATGTTGTTCAGCGCGTTACCGGTGCCGTCGATCGCCGCATTGCCCGTCAGCGTCAGATTCTCGACATTGGCCGACAGAGCATAGCTTGCCGAGGCATAGACGACGTCCGTACCCCCGCCCGCATCCTCCACGACCACATCGCTACTGTCATCGACATAATAGGTATCGTTGCCGAGGCCGCCCGCCATCGTGTCGGCCCCCGCACCACCGTCGAGGATGTTGGCCAGCGCATTGCCGGTGATCGTGTTGGCGAGCGCATTGCCCGTCCCCGAGATCGCCGCGCCGGTCAGCGTCAGATTCTCGAGATTGGCGCCCAGCATATAGTCGATCGAGGACCGCACCGTGTCCGTGCCCTCGCCCGCATTCTCCAGGATCGTGTCGCCGGGATTGTCGACCAGATACGTGTCGTCGCCCGAACCGCCCGCCATCGTGTCCGCGCCTAGGCCACCGTCCAGGACGTTGCTCGCGCTGTTGCCGGTAATGGTGTTGGCCAGATCATTGCCCGTGCCGTCGATGGCGGCGCTATCGGTCAGCGTCAGATTCTCGACATTGGCGGATAGCGCATAGGTCGCCGAGGCATAGACCGTGTCGGTGCCCCCGCCCGCATTCTCCACGACCGCATCGGCGCTGTCGTCGACATAATAGCTGTCGTTGCCGAGGCCGCCGACCATCGTGTCGGCCCCCGCCCCACCGTCGAGGATATTGGCCTGCGCATTGCCGGTGATCGTGTTGGCGAGCGCGTTGCCCGTACCCGAGGTCGCCGTACCCGTCAGCGTCAGATTCTCGAGATTCGCCCCCAGGCTATAGTCGATCGAAGAAAGTACCGTGTCGGTGCCCTCGCCCACATTCTCCACGATCGCGTCGCCGACATTGTCGACCAGATAGCTGTCATCACCAGCTCCGCCGATCATCGTGTCCGCGCCGATGCCACCGTCGATCACGTTGTTCGCGCCGTTGCCGGTGATGGTGTTGGCCAGGTCGTTGCCGGTGCCGTCGATGGCGGCGCTGCCGGACAGCGTCAGATTCTCGACATTGGACCCCAGCGTATAGGTGACCGAGGACCGGACCAGATCCGTCCCCTCGCCCGCATTTTCCGTCACCACGTCGTTGATATTGTCCACGACATAGGTGTCGTCGCCCTGGCCACCCGCCATGGTGTCGGCCCCGGCCCCGCCGTCGAGGATATTGTCCGCGACGTTGCCGGTGATCGCGTTGGCCAGACCGTTGCCGGTCCCGTCGATCGCCGCCGCGCCGGTCAGCGTCAGATTCTCGACATTGGCCGTCAACGTATAGCTGATCGACGACTGGACGAGGTCGGTGCCCTCGCCCGCTTCCTCCATCACCACGTCGCCCGCATCGTCGACGACATAGCTGTCGTCACCGGCCCCGCCGATCATCGTGTCGGCCCCCGCGCCACCATCGATGACGTTCGCCGCGGCATTGCCGGTAATGACGTTGTCCAGGTCGTTGCCGGTGCCGTCCACCGACAGGGCGCCGGTCAGCGTCAGCTTCTCGATATTGGTGCCCAGCACATAGCTGATCGAGGATTGGACCAGATCGATGCCTTCGCCCGTATTCTCGACGACCGTGTCGCCTGCATCGTCGACGACATAGGTATCGTTGCCCAGGCCGCCGATCATCACGTCCGCGCCGCCCGCACCGTCGAGGACGTTGTCGGCGGCGTTGCCCGTGATCGTGTTGACCAGCGCGTTGCCGGTGCCGTTGATCGACGCCGTACCGGTCAGCGTCAGATTTTCGACATTGGCGACCAGCGTATAGTCGATCGAAGACTGTACCGTGTCGGTGCCCGCAGCCGCCGTTTCCACCACGATGTCGCCGACATTGTCGACGATGAAAGTGTCGTCGCCCAGGCCGCCCGCCATGGTATCGGCCCCGGCCCCGCCGTCGAGCACATTCGCGCCGTTATTGCCGGTGATGACATTGTCCAGGTCATTGCCCGTGCCGTCGATCTCCGCCGTGCCGGTCAGGGTCAGGTTCTCGACATTGGCCGTCAGCGTATAGCTGGCTGAAGCATAGACGAGGTCGGTGCCCTCGCCCGCGTTTTCCAGGACCACATCGCCGCTGTTATCGACGCGATAAGTATCGTCACCCAGGCCGCCCGCCATGGTGTCGGCCCCGGCCCCGCCGTCGAGGATATTGTTGCCGCCATTGCCGGTGATGACATTGTCCAGATCATTGCCCGTGCCGTCGATCGCACCATTGCCGGTCAGCGTGAGATTCTCGACATTGGCCCCCAACGCATAGCCGATCGAGGACATGACGAGGTCGGTGCCCTCGCCCGCATTCTCGACGACGGTGTCGTTGGCATTGTCCACAACATAGCTGTCGTCGCCGGCCCCGCCGATCATCGTGTCGGCGCCCGCGCCGCCATCCAGGATATTGGACGCGGCATTCCCCGTCAGGACATTGTCGAGCACATTGCCGATCGCGTTGATGGCGGCATTGCCGGTCAGCGTCAGATTTTCGACATTCGCAGACAGGGTATAGCCGACCGACGACAATATCCGATCGATACCCTCGCTCGCATTTTCAACAACGACATCGCCCGCATTGTCGACGACATAGGTGTCGTCGCCCGTGGCACCGATCAGCGTATCGGCCCCTGCTCCACCATCGAGGATGTTGCCGGCGCTGTTGCCGGTCACGACGTTGGCCAGGTCGTTGCCCGTACCGTTGATCGCCGCCGTCCCCGTCAGCGTCAGATTCTCGACATTGGAACCCAGCGTATAGCTGACCGAAGCCTCGACAAGGTCGGTGCCTTCGCCGGCATTCTCGATCACCACGTCACCGGCGTCGTCGACCATATAGGTGTCGTCGCCCGCCCCGCCGATCAAAGTATCGGCTCCCTTGCCGCCGTCCAGAACGTTGTCGGCACCGTTGCCGGTTATGACATTGGCCAGCGCATTGCCGGTCCCGCTGATCGCCGCCGTCCCCGTCAGCGTCAGATTCTCGACATTGTCGCCCAGCGTATAACTGATCGACGCCTGTACCGTGTCGGTGCCCTCCCCGGGGTTTTCGGTAACGGCATCGGCGATATTATCGACGACATAGGTATCGTCGCCCAAACCACCGACCATGGTGTCCGCGCCCGCGCCGCCATCCAGGATATTGGCCGCGCTGTTGCCGGTGATGACGTTGGTCAGGTCGTTGCCCGTACCGTTGACCGCGGCCGTACCGGTCAGCGTAAGATTTTCGACATTGGCCGACAATGTGTAGCTGATCGAGGTTTCGACCGTGTCGGTCCCCGCATTCGCCACCTCGACGACGACGTCGCCGGGATCGTCGACACGGTAAAGATCGTCTCCGCCGCGCCCCTCCATGCGGTCCGCCCCCGTGCCGCCGTCGAGCACGTCATCCGCGCTCGACCCGTACAGGGTATCGTTCCCCCCTTCGCCGCTGATATGGTTGGACAGACCTTTCAACGGCAGGACGAAAGTGTAATCGGTTCCCTGATCGGCGACAAACATGTCGTTGCCGCTGGTGACATTCTGCAGGACGGCGGTCACCGTCCGGGTGAATTCGACATCCTGGCCGCGCGAGTCGATCGCGGTGATGGTGAAGGAAAAGGCGAAGCTGCTCTTCTCCGTCCCCGTCGGATAATCGAACTGCGTCCGAAGGATGAAGGTACCGCTATTGCTCCATGCCGGCTGCGCGGGAAGATTCATGATCCACACGTCGCCGGACTTGGTGCCGTTGAGCAGTTTCACGTCAGCGGGAAGCCCGGAAACGGTGAAACTGTTGATCTTGTTCGCAGAGTTGACCTGAACCTGCATGACCTTGGCGAAACCGTCCCCCATTTTCTGGGGATCGTCGCCATAGATGACATCATTGCCGGACGTGCCCTCGATCACTTCCGCCGCACCCTGATAACGGGCGGCGGGGTCCTGGTCCGATGGCGCATCGCCACCGCTGCCATAGATGGTAGCGCCCTCGCTCCGAAGGCCGACGAGGTTCAGGAAGGAGACGCTGCCGAACGAGGGCGCGCTCTCCAGTGCCCCCGGCTTGACGACCATGGCCGCCTTTTCGGGCGGTGTCATGAACAGGCCATTCGACGTGAATTGCACCAGTGGCGGTGGCGGGTTGTCGCTGCTCTTGGGCGCCGCCGCCTCGACCGCCTTTTGCGCGGTGGCGACCGCGTCCTGCGAGGGCGTCGCGGGCGGTTGCGCGGATTCCGTAGTCGCGGCGGTGGAGGCGGGCGACGGATCGTGCGCCTCGTCCGTCTGCTTCTTCTCGCTGTCCACCTCGTGATTGTCGGCCGCCTTGAACTCCCGCACTTTCTGCGAGAAGGGTGCGACCGGCGCTGAGTCATCGACGCCGAACACCTTGACGTCCTTGATCAGCGCCGCTGTACTGATCGAGGTGCCATCGGCGAACTGGACGTCCGGCGCCTGCGAGGACATTGCCGCGATCCCGGCGCCCTCCAGGACCACCTGGTCGCCGTTCGCCAGGGTCAGCACCAAGTCGATATCGGCGACCTGCACACCCGTCACGGCAGAGCGGCCGACCTTGACCTCGTAATGGCCGGCATTTTGTTGAACGATTGTCTCGCTCATGCCATCGCCTTCTTGCTGGATTCGACCGCATCGACCGCGATGCGCAGTTCATGGCTCAACTTGCGTTCGAACAGTTCAAGCCGCTCGAGCATGTGTTCCAGGCCACCCGAGGTATCGGCGGCCATTTCGGTCTGGACCACCGCCGTGCGATCGATCCACCGCTGGACATGTTCGACGATGGCGTCGAGGCGGGCTAGCATGTCGGCCTGCGCCTGGGTGGACTGGGCGAGCGCGCGGTTCGCGATATCGTCATCGTTCCGAACCCTCTCATCGAGACGATCGAGCGTCTGTGCAATGCGCTCCGACGTCGACAAGAGCATGTCGTGGCGGCGGGCGGAACGCCGCTCGCCGCGTTCGTATTCGCCGACCAGTTCAGCCAGAAGCGCGCGATTGGCGTCGCCCTGCCGAGCCATGATGTCGGACATCTGCCGGGCGTTCCGGCGGGCGAGTTGCCCCAGATAGCGCAGCACCGCCGCATGCCGACGGTCGAGATCGCTCCGCCATTGGCTCAAGCGCTCCCCATCGGCATTCATGCGCTCCCGCAGTTCGACGAGCACATCGGCGACAGGGGCGACCATTAGGGGCAGGCCCGCCAATTGCGCATTCGTTTCGGTCTGCCGTGTGGCATTGCCTGCCAGTTCACGAGTGAGATCGATGATCGCGCCCTGGGTGTCGGCGAGCAGACCGACCCGCATCTCGTTGCGATGCGCCTCCTTCCGAAGAGCACCGACATGGTCGACCAGCTCCCGCTGCGCGACCAGCATAGAGTCAACGACACCAACGAGCCATAGCTGGTTGGACGGCGCCTCCGCCGTTTCCGGCAGGGTTTCGGCGATCTGGGCGATCTCGCCGACGACGCCGTGCGCATAGTTGAAAAAGGCACCCTGCGCGGACCGCACCACTATCTGAACCAGGCCCAGCAGCAGCGACCCGATCAGACCGAACATCGATGCGGCGAAGGCCGTGCCCATCGCGGCCAGGGGGCGTTGCAGATTGCCCAGCAGCGCCTTGAAGCTCTCGTCCAGATTGGTGCTGTTGCCACCGAAACTGCCGATCAACTCGCCGACGCCGACCAGCGTTTCGAGCAGGCCGATGAAGGTGCCGAGCAGCCCCAGCGCCACCATCAGGCCGACCAGATACTGGCCCAGTTCCTGGCGACCGTTCATGACTTCGCGAAGCTCGGTCATCTCCTCGTGGAGATGGCTCTGGTCGAGCAGCGACAGATGCCCGCCGCGCAGTTCGTCCAGATGCTCGATCAGCCGCGCCCCCGCGAGCCCCGACAGAGCCTTCATCCCCGTCTCGCCCAGCGGGGCCGCCCTCAGGCGTGCAAAGCCCCGCCATTCGCGTACGATCCCCGCGATGTTGAGTATCATCAACACGATGCCAGCCACCGCCGTCCCCAGGATGATGGCGTTGATGACGATGTTCGTCAGGATCGCGTGGACGACGAACTCGCGATAGGCCAATCCCCCCAAGATGGCGCAAAGCGGGGGGAGCAGCGCGAGGAGGTAGAAGCGCAGATAGGCGCGAACCGGAAGCGCGGCGGTGGACGTGCTGGCGGTGGTCATTAGCGAGACTCTCTGAAGGCGCCCTGCGCAAAGCGCATGAGGGGCGAGAATAGGAAGGACAGGACGCTGCGTTCGCCGACGACGATCCCAGCTTCGGCGGTCATGCCGGGCAGCACCGGCTGGTTGCCGAACAGACCCCTCCGTCGGTCGATGGCGATACGCACACGATAGAAGCGCTGGCCCTGTTCGTCGGGCAGGGTATCGGCGCTGACATCGATGACGCGCCCCGGCGCGGCACCGAAAATGGCATAGTCATAGGCCCCCAGCCGAACCTGACTGGGCAGGCCGGGACGCAGTTCGGCGCGGTCGCGCGGCGAAACCCGCGCCTCGACCACGACCGGACCGTCGATCGGGGTGATCTCCATCACCGGGTCGCCAGGCCGCAACACGCCGCCATTTGTGGCGATGTACAGCCGGTTGACGACACCCGAGACCGGCGCACGCAGTTCGGATCTCACGACCCGGTCCTGTTCGGCGCGAGACTCCTGCGACAGCTGAAGCAACTCGGCCTCCGCCGCCGCCAGATCGGTGCGCGCCTGCGCCCTGAACGCCGTTTCGGTTTCGGCGGCATGGGCCCGCGCCTCGGCGATGGCCGCCGCCGCCTTGGGGATGGCCCCTTCGGTTTCGGCGACGCCCGTCCGGATCTGCTGCACCCGTGATTGCGCCGCCAGCACTTCCAGGCGGGAGGCCGAATTGCGTGCCTGCAACGATGTCAGGATCGCGCTCTGATCCGCCGCGATCTTGGCCTCGGTCGAAAGACTGCGCCTGCGCCCCTGAAGGTCGGACAGTTCGGCGCTCCGCTGCGCCATCTGCTGGCGCTGGATCTGGATCTGCTGCCCCAACTGCGCTGTCCGCTCCAGGAACGCGGCATGTTCGCTGACATAGGCGGGATCGGACGCCGCGATCCCCTCGATCGGACGCATCGCCGTTCCCCCGGCCTCGGCCTTCAGGCGCGAGATACGCGCGCGCAGCGCCGTCATGCGGGCCATCCGACCGCCCAGGGCCGCGCTCGCCCCGGTGTCGCTGACCTTGGCCAGCACCTGCCCCTTGCGGACGAGGTCGCCCTCATGCACGCGCAACTCGGCGAGCACGCCGCCTTCCAGATGCTGGATGATCTGGGCATGGCCCGACGGGATCACCCGCCCTTCGGCGTCGACGATCATGCTGACATGCGCGAGCGACGCCCAGGCGATCAGCAGGGCGCAGAGCCCGGCCAGCGCATAGACGATAATGCGCGGTCGCCGCGAAAATCCGTCCGCGCGGAACAGCGGCGCGGGGCGTCCCATATCGATCGAACCGACGAAGCTCATTGCCCCGCCCCCGCCTTGGTGCCGATGACCACCCGACTGCGCGTCATGCCCTTCGGCGCCGGGCTGGCGATCGTCATGTCGATATTCTGGGGCGGCACGCCCTGCGCCACCAGATGGTTGCGAATGGCCGCGATCCGGTAATAGGCCAGACGCTGCCCCTCGCTGGGCGACGGCTCGGCAGGTTCGGCGGTCAATTCATAGCGTCGCGATCCGTCCAACGTGCCGAGCGCCGCGTCGACCTGCCCCGTTTCCTTGACCGACAGATCGGCGACGCCGGGCGCGAAGGACAGGACCACCGCGCCTCCCTGCCCCGCGACGATGACCGGCAAACCCTGGTCGGTCGGCTGGGCCTGCGACGCATCCCGCTCGATATCCACGCGCGGGCCTAGGGTCGAAGCACCATTGGACGGCGTTCCACCAGCACGCGCCTGATCCAGTTGGGGCGAAGCACTCGCGTTCCGCAAGGCTTCGGCGCGACTCTGGCGGAGTTGCTTCAGTTCGTCGGGTTTGACGACCTTCTCGAACGCCGCCTTTTCATATTTGGCCTGAATCTCGCTGATCTTCTGCTTCGCCAACTGCGAGGCGAAGTAGAAGAGTGCGAAGGTGAAAACGACGACGACGAAAACCAGGACGAGTACGAGATTCGTCAGCGCGTCGACGAAGCCCGGCCAAAAATTGGGTTCGCGTGATGAACCACCCCCCGCCACCTCAGAGGTTCTCCGCCTTGGCGCCGGCCAGGGTCGGGCTGAGTTCGCCCATCACTCGCAGGGTTTGGAAATGGAGCTGCGTTCCCGACACGCCCACGGTCAGCATGGTCTGGCGCGACTGATAGAGGCGTTCATAGGCATCGAGAAGCTCAAGGAGCGACTTGCGCCCGGCGGTGAATTGCTCGTCGAAGCTGCGGACGACCTCGGTATTCGCTGCCAGTTCCCGGCGCGCGGTGTCGAGGCGGACCCTTACGGTGCCCAGCGCGCTGAACACGACACGCAGCGCCTGTTCGATGGTGCGGCGCTGATCCAGACGCTGATAATAATATTGCCGCGATTTCGCCTCGGCCACGCGGGCATTCTGGTTCGCGCCATAAGGGTTGAGCGCCCATGTCGCCACTGCCATCGCCCGGCGGTCTCGACGCCAGCCGGGATCGCCTCCGGCATTCTCGACGCCCGACTTCGTCAGTTCGACACTCAATCGGGGCAACAACGCCCCCCAGGCGGCGGACCGTTCCGACCGAGCCGCCCGCTCATTGGCGTAGAGCCCGGCGAGCACGGGGTTGACATGATCGGCCCGCTCCAGCGCCTCCTGAAGACTCGCAGGAGCGCTATCTGCCATGTCGGACGGGATCGCCACCACGCCCGGGCGCCGCCCGGTCAACTGCTCGAAGGTGATCGCCGCCTGATCGCGCGCCGCTCTCTGCTGTTCCAGCAGGGAACGCACGGCCAACACGCGGCCATCCACCTGTTGCCCGTCGGCGGCACTGGCGCCTCCGCCCGCGACGCGGTCGGCCATATAGCGCTGCAATTTGGTCAGGCGGTCGACATGATCCTGCAACAGCTTGTAACCGAGCGTCGCCTGGATCACCCCGAAATAGGCCTGGACGATCTGCAGCCCTTCCTCGTCACGCGCATCCTGCGCGGCATAGCCCGCCGCCTCCTGAACATGCTGAGCGCGTGCGATCGCGGCCATGGCCTGCCAGTCGAGCAGCGGCTGCGCGACGGTCAGGAGCAGGTCGCGACGGTGATGCTTGTCGACGGCCACGACCTGCCCCGTGCGGGTATCGATGATCGACGCGGGCGAGGAAATTTCGATGCCGGTCGCATATCGCCCGGTGACCTGGGGCAGCATGGCGCTGAACGCCGCTTCCCGTTGCGCCCCGGCCATCGTCGCGCCCGCATTGGCCGCCTGGATCGAATAGCTCCGCTCATAGGCCAGTTCGGCCGCGGTCTTGAGCGACATGGTCGGCGCCGGCCCCATGCCTGTCGCACCGCCAACGCCCGCCACCACGATCGGCTTGCCGTCGTTCAGGTCGATCAGCGCGCCCAAACTCAGCCGCGACGTCGCGCGCAGATCGTCGCGCGGCCCCGCCGCATCCGTCTGATCGACGGCCTGTGCCACCGCCCGGGCCGGGCTACCGGCGAGGAGCGCGTTCACGAGCGCGCCATAGAAAACGCACCGGCTGCTACGGCCCAGCCATACGCTCCGGTTCGAAAGAGTCCGCTTCATCGTTACGCCTCCTCAACGATGTTGGAGAGGGGCACCGTTTCCGGCGGGGCGTCACTTTTTTCAGAGGATTCGGTGACGAGGTCGCGGAAGAACTGCCCAAGAATTTCGGGACGACCGTCGAACAGGCAGTCGGTGGCGACCTTGCCGGAACAGGCCAGTTCAAGCGCGCAAGGTTTTTCTCGATCCTCGATCAGATGTAGGTACGCTTTGACATAGGCAGTGCGATAATCGGCGATGAGCCAGTCGAGCAGACCCGGCCGAGCGAACAGCCCCGCGTCGATATGCTCATGAACTTCCCAACCGAGACCGGCCTGGAACTGGCCGACCGCCTGGGATCTCAGACTGTCCGCGCCGGGGGTCAAGACGGGGGTGCGACGCCAGTCGGAATCGACGAGTTGCGAGCTGCCTTCCTGCCGTCCGGGGGCGAGTTGCGCGATCGCCTTGCGGCGCGGCGCATCGCCGATGCCAAGCGGCGCCGCCTCCGGCAGATCTCGACGCATCCGTTCGTCCGAGCATGCGTCGTCATGGGACGGCTTCTGCCGAACGGCTGCAACGGCCTTGATCGCCACCCGCGACGCCCCCGCTGCTGCGATGACGCCATCGGTCGGCGTTCGACGCGGAATACAAGCAGCCGCGACGATATAACCGTGTTGGCGATAATGGCATGTCACCGCGGCCGCGACCATCCGCAACCCCGCGAGGTCATAGGTGCGCGCACCCGCATACACAGCCTGCACGACCTTAGTCGGTTTGGCGCCCGAGATCGCATAGTTGCCCTTCCACCGAAAGCCACGCGCGTCGACGTCGTCGATGCCCGCGCAGGCTCGGTCCGCGCTCGCGCCATGCTGCGACAGGATATGCCCAAGCGGCGACGCCTCTCGCATCGGCAGCACCGCCTGCGGGGCGCCTGTTCGTGCATCACGTTCGATCGCGCCGGACGGCGACATCTGCTGCGCATAGGCCGGGATACAGACCAAGATAGAAATGGACGACAACGCCCACTTCGCGACGACTTTAAAATACAATTTCGCCCCCAATATTTTATTCGTCGCGCCCCCGAGCGCCCCGAATGAATAAAAAATTATCCTGTCAGATTCAGATACGCGAAAGACTATGGATGTATCTTTTTGATCCGCTATCGGGACTTCGAACACTCCAATGGTTTCACGGCCTCGCCGATCAAAGAAGGCCTTCCCCAGTAATAGCCTTGCTGACAATCGATACCGATTTCCGAAGCGAGCGAGGACTGCGCTTCAATTTCGACGCCTTCCATGACGACGAGTGCTCCAGAAGCATTGGCCAGCCGCACGAGATGAAACAGGCTCTGCCAGCCGAATTTCGACTTTTCGGCCCGGATGAGAAACTGACGATCTATCTTCACGATGTCGGGCGACAGAATGCGAAGCCAACGCAGCGACGTGCATCCCGCTCCAAAATCATCCAGCGCGATGCGACACCCGACGGCACGCATATGCGTCACGAATCGAACAGCTGATGCCACGTCGAAGATGGAGGAAGTTTCCGTCACCTCAATGATCAGGCGCCGCGCAATGTCGGGCCTGCTCCGAAGCCGCCTCTCGATATCGACCCAGCTATGATCCCAACGCACGCTCTGCGCCGAAATATTGGCCGCGAGTGCGATACTTGGCGTTCGCTCCAGTTCCGCGATAACCAGGTCAACGATATGGCGGTCGAAGATGCGTGAGAAGCCGACCCGCTCCAATGCCATGATTTCAGCACTGGCGCTTCGTAATCCGCCGTCCGCCTCGGCGAACCGCGTGAGCGCCTCACAATAGAGGATCCGGTCCGGCTGCCCCGCGTGACGAATGGGCTGCCAGTGCAACGCCAATGCCTCCGCATTCCCCCGATCGCCGTCGGACACGGTCAGCCTTTCCAGCACACCTGCCACCGCCGTCATGTCCGCCCGGTATCGGGCCGCCCACAGCGCGTCGTGCATGACGGGATCGCCCGAGAATGAGGCCGCGGACATCGTCGACGCGCGATCGACCTCACTTATGAAAGGGCCGCCGATCATCACCGACAGCCAAAGACAAACCGGTCCGCGTGACGTCACCAACGTCACATAGGGCGCATCGCCCCCAATGACGTCGAGGGACAGCCACCTCGCCCCTTCGGCGCGGACAGGCGGCGAGAGATAGGAACGCGCCATTTCCAGGTGGAGGCCGCCGGAAGGCGAGTGGGTTACGGTAATCGCATCCTGGGCCTTTTGGCGAATGTAATGCTTCAGCCCATGAACGACTTCCGCAGCCACCTCTCCGCCATAAGCCACCTGAATATGCGCATGGTTGCCGATGTAGAGGTCAATCGACAGCGGAGCGCCTCCGTCCGTCCCGACATAGGTCACCGGCGAGAGCGGCGAACCGACCGAAACTCTCCGTTCGCTCGCCATCCCCCGACCATGCCCCCGATTAAAGTTCGGGTTACGAAATAACTACTTTTGTAACCCCCCAAGGCGATTGCGTGGTCAGCCCCACCTGCGTCTATCTAGCGGCGAGTTCAGCAGCGCGGGGGGGCATGTCATGAAGGGGATGATTTTCACGGAGAGCGGGCGTCGCAAATATATGACAAGTGCTGAACGGGTGTCTTTTCTCGAAGCCGCACGTAGCTTCGAGCCTGAAACCTACACCTTATGCATGGTCATGTCGGCGACGGGTTGCCGGATATCCGAGGCACTATCGCTAACCTTCGGCCACATCGACCGCGAGGCGGAGATGATCGTCTTTGAATCCCTCAAGAAAAGGAAGCGCGGCATTCATCGCGCCGTGCCTGTTCCGGCCAACCTCATTGACCTTCTTTACCAAGTTCATTGGGAAGAAAGGAAGCAAGCTGAGCATCTTCTATGGTCCTTTTGCAGGATGACGGCCTATCGAAGGATCAGAAAGGTCATGGATGCGGCCGGGATAGATGGAGCACATGCTATGCCTAAAGGACTGCGGCACGGATTCGGCGTAACGGCCATTCAATCCCAAGTTCCGCTTAACTTGGTGCAACGCTGGCTGGGACATGCCGATATGAGGACGACGGCGATTTACACGAATGCGACAGGGCCCGAAGAGCGATCAATCGCAAAGCGGATGTGGCAACAATCCGCGATAGCAATGGATGTCTGATATCGATTCAGCCATCCAGTGCTCACATTCAACATGTTGCAATATAAGGTTGTTTTTCCGCCGCAACTAAAATTATCAATTCCAAATGCCAATTAACTATGTTTGTATGTTGCACGAGGTTACAAAAGTAGTTATAAAGTAACACATATATCGGCCTAACTCGTTTATATTGGCAGATTTTTTCATAGGCTTTTGAAACGCAGATCGGCTCGCAGCGCGGCTTTGACGGAAGGCCCGTCGAGCCAATTCGTAGCGATCAGACCCAGACGCCCCGTGGAGGGCATCGTTTATTCAGGCATCCTCCTGTTCGGGACCAAGTACTTGAAGCTTGGACATCAGAGCATAGGCAGAGTTAACGCCCATTTTTCGCATAATACGAGAACGATGAACCTTTACGGTGTTCTCGGTTTTAGTCGAAATGTAAGCGATTTCTTTGTTGCGAAGTCCTGATGCGACCAGTCGTGCAATCTCGCGCTCGGTTTCCGTAAGCGTTTCAAAACTGCTGACGGCGGCTTCAAAAGATTGGGATTCCGCGACAGAAGCAGCCACTTTCATCATCGCAGTCGCGACCGAATCGAGCAGAACCTGATCACGAAACGGCTTGACCAGAAAATCGTGCGCCCCTGCCTTCATGGCGACGACGGAGTCGGGAACCTCAGCCACGCCGCTCATAAAAATGATCTGGAGGTGCGGGTAATGCGACAGCCGCTCTTGGACGCTTAAACCGCCCATGCCCCGCAGCCTTAGGTCAAGGAGAAGAACTCCGGTAAATTCCGATGTTCTTTCCATAAATTCCATTGCATTTTCATATGTGTGAGCGACATACCCTGCGCTCTGCAGCAGGTCTTTGAGGGCAAACAGCATATCCTCGTCATCGTCGATCACGTGGATCGGGGGGACGTTTCCAAAACTGAAAAGCCTTTTCAATTCATCGCCCCCTCACACTCCCTCCGAAAACGGCTCAGACCGCGTAAACTATAGTTAAGAAACGATCAACCAATTGTGCGGTTTGCTAACCTGGGTTACGTCCGTAACCGGTTCCGCTTACCGAATGCACGTTCCACTCCCTGCGCCTTTCGCGGCTGTCCGCGCGCTTCGAGTGACGGATGAACCGATTGACGTATGATGCGGGCTCGTCACATCTCGTCCCGGACGCATGCGGAATAGTCCGGAGGACAGGACGTTCGTAACGCCACCCCTGTCAGTGTCGGCCGTCTATCTATCCACCTGAACTCGCTACCGGACCATTGCCGGAAACGATCACTGGACGTGAGCGACGAAGCTTGCTGATGCCACGCGGCACGTGAATGCCAACAGCAGGCGCATGGATTGTTCGGAGTTAGAGGTTGGAAGCATCAAGCGGGCACCTGCCGCCGCCGATATCTCTAGCCGTCGCTTCGAAGCATTTGAGGCGCAGCGACACCATTCCATTCGACGCGATGGCAGCATATGATCCGCAGCCGTCGTCGAGCCATGGGCTCCGACGTTCCCTGCGCGTGATGTAAAGCGGCGGGGTATCAGCCGCGCCCATCGGGACGTTCCATCGACTCGGCCATCTTCTTCGCGCCGACGGGCAACAGCAAAGAGGCGATGAGGCCGCCGCCCGGCCTGGGCTTCAAGTCAAGTTGGCCGCCAAGCGCCTCGGCCATTCGACGACTGATGACCAAGCCAAGACCTGTTCCTCCGCGACCATGGTCAGGCGAACGGATCTGATGATATTCCCGGAAAAGTGTCGATAACTGATCGGCCGGGATACCTATACCAGTGTCTTCCACGTCCAGCGACAGGAGATGGCTTTCTGCCGAGAAATCGGCGCGCAGGATGATTTGGCCATGGTCCGTGAAACGCACGGCGTTCGCAAAGAGATTGTCCAGTATCTGTTGGACGCGATCGCCATCGCAGATGATGGTGTCAGGGACATCGCTGGGGACATCAATCTCCAAGGACAGCCCACGGTTCTCGGCTTCACGGCGATAAGTTGCCGCCACGTCGTCCAGCAACGGGCGCAACGCCACATCGGTCGGCATCAAGGCAATTCGGCCCGCCTCAAGACGAGAATATGCCAGCATGTCCTCCAACAGGCGGGCAATTCGCTTTCCGTTACGAGTCATGCGGGACAATATTTCACGGTCCTGCTCAGAGACCTGCGCGCGATTGCCAAAGCTATGGGCCAGCAAGGTGATGCTTCCCAACGGGGATCGTATTTCGTGGCTGACATGGGCGAGCATCGCAATCTTGTCATCAACCTGCCGCTGGATTTCGATGCCATGCTTCACGGTTCGACGCCGGCTCCTCCACACCAGCGCCAGGATCACGACCAAAAGCGCTATGACGGAAATGGCGAAAATAGTAATGATGATCGCCCTGTTATGCTCGGCAAGCTGACGCTCGCGCGCAACGGCCAATCTGCGATCGAGCGCCTGGCGCTCCATTTCGGTCGCGAAAGCCTCGACTTGGGCTCGCCACGCCTCATAGACATATTTGCGATCGTCGCGATCACGTTGCCGCCCCAGCCTGACATAGTCCATCAACCATCGGGTCGCCGACTTGTAATCACCCAGCGCAGCATAGGCACGGACCTTGGCTTCGTAGTCGCGCAGCACCGGCGCACCAGGTCGCCATTCGGCGGCACGAGCAAGCTCCTGCAGGGCTTGGCCAGGGTTATTCTCTTTCAGCGCCAAATCCGCCTTGGCTTCTTGAAGCAGCGCCCAGTTTGAAGACTGTCGCTCATGTAGAAGGCGTTCAGCTGCGCGGCATTCGCCCTTGGCCGATCGGAGGTCGTCCAGCAAGGTATGTAATCTGCATAGATGCGCGTAAACAACCGTCAGGATGTCACCCGACACCATGTCAGCATGCGGGCTTCGCACCACGTTGCGAAAGGAGGAAACTGCAGCCTGTGATTGGCCGTCCCATGATAAGGAAAGGCCTTTGAACACGTCGATGGCGAGCGTCGAGAAAGTCGCTCCGGAACGGTGGTATTCGGCACGCGCCTCGTCGAAGAGCGGTATCGCAATTCCGGTCAGATTGCGGTTCATCAAAGCGCTTGCCATACGGGTTGCCGCAAAGGCCTTCAGTAGCGCGAAATCCTGCGGCAGCCGCTTGCTCGCGGCATAGGCCGTGGTCAGATCGGTCAGCGCTCCCGCCGTATCCATCAGGTCCGATCGCGCCATCCCGCGAAATATGGTGACGCAGACCTTTGCAGAGGTGGAGGGAACACGGCGAGCGATCGCGTTGAACCGAGGAATCGAAGCTCGCATGTCCTCTGGTGTACTCATGCTGTTGAGCAGCGCGAGCCGCAGGTCGGGTTCCGCCGACGAGTTGCGCCCATGTATCAAGGCCAAGCCCCTAGTCGCCGCCTGCCGAATTGTCGTGCTGCCGTTGAGCTGGAATTCGGCCGCTGCGCGTATGGCATAGAGCCATGCGGCAGCATCAGGATCGCTCTTCGCCAACGTCCCATCGGAAAGCAACGAGTCGACGCGTTGTCGCGCAGCCCCTGGGTCACGCTCGACCTCGCGTTGAAGCGCGATGATGGTCGCCCCGCCCGTTCCTGTCCAGCAATATGCCCAGGCGGAAGGGCTCCCCAGGGCGTAGCAACACACCAAAAGCACCATGGCAACAGCGTTTCGTGACCGCATAGTGCGCGCTTCGATCCCGAATATGAAGGTTCGTTAAGGCCTGCGGGGTCGCGGCAAGGCCTAGTGGAAACATCGACGTTTCGAATATGTGTCGCCACGCCCTCCGCTTGGTTTCCCTTGCGACCAAAGGACTACGTCCCACCTGCTCGTTAACCCCGTGGGGCATGGCAGAGCCCCGTCTCGTACAACGCTTTCATGATAGCGCCCCGGCAATAGCAATGACCATGCGTAAGGCTATGAAACAGTCCCCCAGTGAGACAGTAGATGACAGCATCATTGCATTAATGATTCGGTAGGAACGAGTTTCTCGAAGCTTTGAATGCCAATCTGAACCTCTTCATATATCCTTGTATCTACGAGAAAATCTTGCACATTTGACAGGTGGACACCGGACCGAGCCGATCGAGTTGGCCTTCCTTGCAACCGTGCTTCAAATCGTCTGAGGAATGGGCGTCCTGTTCGATCCTATCGATGATGGCGCGCAAACCTCGCCTGGTCGTGACGTAATTCGGACGATGAACATCGCAGATTATCGCCGGTCCCGGCCCTACCCTAACCGCCATGAGGTCAGACGAGACACGGGGTGACCGCATTGTCCTGAATGAAAGGTCGCGGGCGGAGGGCGGGAGCTTGGATGCAGTCGCGCCTATTTCCCAAGCTCCTACGCCCATGTGGACGCTCGGGAAAAATCTGAGGCGCGTCCGTCCGATCAGGGATTGACCAGGAAGACGGCATAGCCCCGAAACAGGGGGTGACGGCCGAGGCTGGGCGGCGGGGACCAATCGCCGCCTTGCAACAGGCCGATCCGGAAGGGGATAGTCAGCCGGTCCAACTTCGCAAGGTAGGAGGCGTATCCCGGTATGACGTGGCGCCCCTGATAAATTTGCAGCACCGCCTCGGCCCCCATATTGGTCACACCAAAGGCGGCATGAACACCAAGCTCCATGCCCTCGCCGATACGAACGGCCGCCCGTTGGGCTTCCTCATGACGGCTGGCCAAGTCGGCGACTACACCGGCGCGGCAGCGCTGCTCGACGACACGCCCAACGCGCAATGGCTGCTCGGCGACTGCGGCTACGACGCCGACGGATTCAGAGACGCGCTCCAGGCCAAAGGTATCCAGCCCTGCATCCCGGGCCGGCGATCACGCAACGAGCCGGTCCGATACGACAAGGGCCGGTACCGTAGCCGCATCGAGATCATGTTCGGCCTCGCTGCCACCGTCATCTTCTGGCTGCGTCATGATTAACGCAGTGGCCATGTGGTCACCTCTCCACCCAGCACGAGGTCCGAACCTTGGGGGGCCAAACATTCTTGATTATGAGCCGCTCGCGAGACGGCCGGGGCTTACCCACGGGTGTGAAAATCCGGGAGTGAATTGTCAGTCCGGGAGCCTCGCACCGACCGACATCTGGTCAGTCGTTTTGCCGGAAGACGATCGTTCGACGCAAAGCCGGGAGGATCATTCTACGAAAGTCCCATGAAAGCCCAGAGGCAAAGCCGCGTCCGCGCGCCACGTCGCGACCGGTCCGGCACCGACCGCGTCGGCACGAAACACATGCAGCTCGGTCGCCCGCTCATCGAGGTTGAGGGTCGTCCCGACGAGCCACCCTTCCGCCTCCGCAGGCCCTGCCGGCACGAACAGGAATTCCTCGACGACCTGCCCGTCCCCGAAGTCGAAGCGCATGTCACGACCTGAATGCCAGTCGAACACCCCGATGCCGCGCGCCAACGGACCGCCGCGATACAGGCCGGTGTGGATCGAATAGCGTCGTGGCAGACCGGCACGACGCGCATCCGATCGTGGAAACTCCGCGGCGATGCCCGTGGGTGACAGCGTCCCGCGGCCATCGGGATGCAGGGCGATCATCGCGAGCATCGGCAACGGTGACGGCATGATATGTCCGGCGACCAGGGCGCGCGCACCGCTCGCTCCGAAGCTCGGATCGCGCTCGATACAGGCGTCGAACCGGATCGTGCCGTCCTTCTCCTCCCACGCGTCGCCGAGATGGAAGAAGGAGAAGGTCGGCAGCTCGAACAGGCGGCGACGCGTCAGATCCGTCTTGTCGAGGACCAGCACCTGCGTGCCTTGATCGGGCTGCCATTGCAGCGCATCGACGATGGGAAGGGCTTCGCGTGCATAGATCCAGGGTTGCAGGACGATCACGATATGCCGCGCCGTCGCGGTGAAATCATGAATATAGCTGGCGCGCGGAAGCTCGATCGGCGTAGCGGCCTCCATCGCGCCGGCGGCGGAGAGACGCCACACGATCGCCCGGCTGCCCGACTGGCCGAGGTTCCAGACCCGCCCGTCCGGCTCGATCCGGGGATGCGCCAGGAACGGCATATGCGCCAGTCCCTCGCCGAGCGATCGGAAGCCGCGCGTCTCCAGTGTCACCGGATCGAGCGCCATGGGCGATCCGGCCTCCCACAGCGCCCAAAGATCGCCGCCCGCCATCATCACGCTGGTATTGGCGGGCGAGGCATCGTCGTTGCTTGACAGGGTCACGTCGCGCCCGGCGGGCGTTCCGAAACCGGGGACGATCATCGCCCCTGCCCTGGCCTCCATCCTGCGCTTGGGCGTGTCCACGAAGCGCGCCGTCAGTTCGACCCCGCCGTCGCGCAGCGCGAAACGCCGGATGAGCCCATCGCCGTCGAACCAGTGACCGGCGCTGCTCGTGCCACGCCGGAACTTGGCCGGGCCGTTGCGATAGAGCCGTCCGCCCAGCCCCGCCGGCGCCCGTCCGTGAACGAGGCGCATCGCGGTGGGGGCCAGGTCCGCCTCCAGATCGACGAAGCCGAGGTGCCAGTCGGCTGGCATCGCCGCCGCCAGCGCCGCCTCGGGCGACAGCAGCGAAGCCGCGACGACCGTTCCGGCAGCGACGGCAGTCTGGGCGAGGAAACGGCGGCGGGCGGGATCGAAGGACATGGGGTGGCTCCGGCAGTCGGAATCAGCGGATGGTGATGGTCTGGGCGTTGCCGCCCGCGGTGACGGTGAAGGCGGCATCCGACCAGGACGCCGGCCCTCGCTGCCCCTTGGCGTCGTTCGAGAACGCATAGGGTTCGGTCGGCATCCCGAACGGATTGCTGTCCATCTTGCCGTTGCCGTTGATGTCGTGGAACGCCTTCACCCCATATCGGCCGGCGGGAAGGCCGGTGATCGAGATGCCGACGACGGCCGCGGAGGCGTCCAGCATCTCGGACCGGATCGGGCGACCGCCGGACCATCCGGCCTCGTCATACAGCGCCAGCATGATCGTGCCGCGCTTGGCCTCGATGCCGGTGAAGGTTAAGGTAAGGGTCGCGGCTTCGGCGGGGGCGGAGGTCTGCGCCGCGACACCAGCGGATGCGGTCTGCGCCCCGGCCGTGCCACAGGCGGTCAGGGCAGTGATGGTTGCGATGCAGATGAGGTCGAGGAATTGCATGATGGTCTCCTGCGGCATTGGAAAGCGGCCGATGGACCATGGGTGATGCACAGAGGCGCGGCTGTCGCGCGGCAATACGGGAACAGCGCCTGAAAATGCGGCGGTTGCAGTCGGATGCAGTTCACGAAGCGCCAGTTGCGGATGGCCGGCAGATCACGGGCGGCACCCATGTCCGCAGCCTGATCGTCGCGACGCTGGCGGCGGGGCTGATGACCTTTGTCGGGGCGTTCGGCACGGACGATCTGCGCTTCCTGCCACGACTGGGCTATTGGCTCATCCTGATGTGGTCGGGCGCGATGATCGGCGTGGGGGCCTCGACCGGCATCCGCCATTGGGGCGGGCTGAAGCGATGGCGGGTGGCCGAAGGGGCCGCGATCAGCACGCTCATCGCGCTGCCGCTGACCCTGGTCGCGGTGGGAACGACGACGTTGTTCTTCGGGCTGCACAGCTTCGGGTTGAACGCGGCGCTGGTCATGTTCGCCGCCGTCTTCGTCGTCACGGCGTCGATTACCGCGATCAACTATGCGACGGCAGGGCCCGTCGCAGCGACCACGGACATGCCCCCCGACGCGTCGGTGATTAACGCGACGCCGGGCCATGACGCGTCCAGCCCACCCCGCCCCCGTCTCATCGAGCGTCTGCCGCTCCATCTGCGTTCCGCGGCCATCCTCGCTCTGGAGGCGGAAGACCATTATGTCCGGGTGCACACCAGCGATGGATCGGAACTGCTGTTGATGCGCCTGACCGATGCGATGGCCGAGCTGGACGATCTTCCGGGCGCACGCACGCACCGCTCCTGGTGGGTGGCACGCGCTGCGGTGCAATCCGCTATCCGGGAAGATGGCCGTGGCGAGCTGAAACTCTCCAACGGCGTCGTTGCCCCGATCAGCCGTTCGGCACTGACCGTCCTTCGACGGGATGGTTGGTTCGCTCCGCACCCCATCGCCTGAAGCGAGCGGGGCAAAGGGCTGGCCATTCCCGCATAAGCTTGCCCCAATCAGACGAAGGCATGTTTGGGAATCGAGATCCGACAAAGCGGAATACAGCACAAGCTCCTGGCTCGGCAGTCGCGGAAGGTGCCACCTGTTCCCCCACATCGACGTCGCCTGCCGGTGCCCCGCGATGAGCGAGGGCCGCAACGGCCAAGCCGGTCGCGACCGCCGCGCTGATCGTCGCGACACCTCCACCGACAAAAGTTTCCGCCCATGGAATGGAGGCGGCCTCAAGCGCGCCGATCGCCATGGCACGAACGGTGCTGGGGCTCGGCTGGACCGCGATCGGGAGAGGCGACTGCCGTTCCACGACCATTGGGGGGAAGCCATCCACCGGAATGTTTCGTTCCCAACGGTTTCCCCACCGCGTCTTGTCCCATCGAGACGCAAGACGAAGGCCGTGCCGATCCGTCCGTGATCGAACGCTTCCACAATCGCGCGTGTCGTACCGACCTTCGTCTCCAATTGCAGGCTTGGATCAAACAGGTGGAGGCGGGTCAGGGACGCGGGAATGGTTGGTCCGAAGAGATGGTTGCTGAAGCCGATGGCGAGACGCCTTTGCTTCACGCCGAAGGCCCTGCGCGCAAGACTGTGCACCGCCAGGAGATCACGAGCGGGTTGAAGGAAAACGCTTCCGGCCGGTAATAACCGCACCGACCTGGGCGTCCGCTCGACCAGGTGGTGGCCGCGCTGCTCTTCGAGCTTCTTGAGCTTCGTGCTGACAGCCGACTGTCTGGTGTTCAATGCCGCTGCCGCGCGCGGGAAGCTGCGCAGTTCGGCTTGGGAGCGGCGGCGCGTTCGGCGCGGATGCGGTCGAGCAGCACACGCGCCGGTGCGCTATGTTCCCATCACCCGTGCACGCAAGACACGTGGCGATTGCGCTTCCGACAATCCGGCGGCGTTGAAGGATATGCGGAAACGCAGACCGCTATATCCCAAGCCGACGCTTTGAACCGTTTTGGCGGCCGGCGGCACCGTGATGCGCGGCCGTTCGTCGGCGTCGCCCAAGTTCCACATCTTGTTGGCGATGCTTCGCTCTTCGGGCCCAACCGCGCGGGTGTAGATCGTCGTCGTCTTCACATCGGCGTGACCGAGCCACCGCTGGACCAGCGGCAGGGGCACGCCCGCCTGGATGGCCTTGACGCCGAAGCCATGACGCAGGCCCTTCGGCGTGGCATGATCGCCGACGATGCCCGCACGCCACATGACGTCGCATATCCGGCGATAGGCGGTCATTCGCGACCATGGCCATAGCCGCCCCGTCGGGCAGGCCGGAGATCGGAACCAGCGCGCGAGCGCATTCAGCAGATGGCGTGGCAGCGGAATCGTCCTGTAAATGGTCCGCCCCCGCTTTTTCAGACACTTGACTGCCACTTGACTGACATTCAGATCAAAATTCTTGACGGTCAGCGACAGCCCCTCGGATATGCGACATCCGGTATAGGCCATCACCATACAGAAGAGGTGCGTGTCCCGATCAAACTCGCGCGAGGTGCTGACGAACTTCTGGATTTCTAGTGTATTCAGGTATTTCCGTTGTCCAATCATGTTCAGCAGATCGGAATGCACCGTTTCCCCTCCTCACTAAGCAAGCCAAGCGTCCGCCCGATGGCAATCAAATGCCGTCAGAATTCCCATTTTTCGCCTTGCGGAACGTGCCGCCGGGCGTCCGGCAGGCGACCGTTACGCACATCTGTCTGTCTCACGGGTTAAAACGATACTTGATCTTTTAACCATAAATTATATCGTCGTTATGCAACGAACAGAAGATTTCGCCGTCGCGAGCGTGCAAGAAGTGAGCCGCTCATGTTTGAATCGCATGCCTGCCCCGCTCCCCCCGCGGTCCTCGTACGATCACCCGGACAGAGGCTTCCTTACGGTTTAGCAATGATGAACTGGCCCTCGATCATAAGGCGGATCCGCAAAACCCGGCGACTGAGCCAGGAAGCTTTTGCAGCGCTGCTGGGAACCACGCAGACGACCGTGTCGCGGTGGGAGACGGGGATTCAGACGCCGGATATCATCTATCGCGACCTCTTGATGAATTTCGTGCGTCAGGACGATCCGATCTCATCGGATTGCCTGTATCTCTCGAAATTCCGCAGTTCGCTTTTCGCCAAGTCGATGCTCAACGACCAAATGATATTCATGGAGTTTTCCGCAGGCATGCGAGCGAGCCTCGGCGAATATTGCTCGAGGATCGACAAGACCAATATTATCGATATCATACCCGAGCATTTTCGCGACGATATTCATGCCTATTTCAGAAAGATGCTACTACCATCCAGCGAAATATGTTCAATCAGACATCTGTGTCGCGGTTTTATTCTTCGCGATCGAATATTTTACAAGACGTTCAGCGTCATCAAGCGTGACGGCATCCGCTTTATCGTTTGCGAGGATTTTCCGGCGGACGATGCAGATGGTGATTTCGAAAAGATAACCGTCGAAACTCTGGATGAGGTATTTTACTGACCGAATTTATCGCAGCGATTCCTGAAGCCTTTGTGCGACCTCGCTGTTGAGACGATAGCTGCCGCGCCCCGTTTCGATCGTGTCGGGCGGAAAGTCCAGGGTCTGCAGCGCCGCGCGCAGATGGCAGATATAGACTTTGACCGCCTTGATCCCTGACGACCGGATGCCGGCAACCTGCACCAGTTCACGCGACGTGACATATTCTCCGGGCTCTTCGAGGAGCCGCAAAAGGATCGCCGCACCGTTGCGACCGGCGCGGGGCATTAATTCCACGATCCGATCGAGCGTCTTGCTGCGTCGCGGATAGCGCGGCGCGGGCTTCCATCCCTCGAACGCCTCGGAAACGTTGAAGGAGAACGGATCGGTATTCACAGGCGTCGGATCATATCCGGCCTCGCCCAACCGACGCAGCACGGTACGTGCGGCCGACAAAGCCTGCACGCTCATATCGATCAACGCCGCCAATTCGAGATATTCGTCTCTCCGATCGACCTTACCCTGAAACACGACCAGCCCCCCATTCCCCGCCAGCGCGGCATTACGGGGATCGCGGACGGTAAGCCTGCGATCCCACTGACCGCTCAGAGAGCGGGTTCTTCCACAAACAGCGTGCCGATCCGGCGCAACGAGAAGAGATGCGCGAAGATCAGCGCCAGAGCGCCCGACTGGACGAGCTTGCGATATTGATCCCCCCGCAAGGCCTTGAGCTTATCTTCCGACACCATCTGGAAACCGCGAAGTATCCGCGGGGTGCCATCCTCGCCCGGCGCGCTCGCCTCCGCCTCGATCAGCAGGTCGAGATCGCGCAATTCCGCGACAAAGGCCTCGGTACGCCGGATCGCCGCTTCGAACTGTTCGCAGAAGGACAGAATGCTGCGCGCGCGCTCGGTCGGCTCGTCCCCGGCGAAGAGATTGCCCTCGGCGCCCTCGAAGAAACGGTCGCTTTCGCTATCGAAGCACAGGGTCAGGTCCGTCGCCTGGTCGTCCAGCTTGGCGAGCAGGAAGGGGTAGCGGCGGGCATAAGCGGGAACATAGCGATCCGCATGCCACTCGCCGGCCTGATCGACGTGCCGGTTCCGGCCACCCGGCATACCCGTCAGCACGACCGGCATCGGATTGTCGCCGCTCGAAAAGACGATCGGGTAATCCGCCTGGGCGGGGATGAACTCGTCGGTGGTCAGGACGATCGCCGGGCTGTCGGCAGCATGGCGATAATTGGGCTTTTCCTCGTCCTGGAAAACCAGCGACTGGTGAAGCTGGCTCATCAGCGGCGTCACCGTCCGGTAGAATTGCGGGAGCGTCGGAGGCGGCTGGTCGATTACGTCAGTCATGGTTCCACATGGTCCAATAAGAGAGAGATCAGGCGACGTCGGCCATCGCGGACGGCGTCACGAAGGGGCGCTGCTGCCCCAAATGGCTCAGCGAGAAGAGATGGGCGAAGATCGCGGCCTGCGCGCCGCTTGCCATCAGCTTGCGCAACGGCTCGGCGCGAAGCTGGTGCAACCGCTCCTCGTCGATCATCTGGAACCCGGGGATGGAGAGGGTCTTGCCCGTCGGATCGACGCGCACCAGATCGACCAGCAGGTCGAGCTCGAGCAATTCGTCCATGAAATTGCGGGTCCGACGGACCGCCGCCTCATAGCGTTGGCAGAACTCCATGATCTGCTGGGTGGTTTCGCTGGGACTATCGTCGTCGGCGAACAGATTGCCCTCGTCACGATCACGCAGCCAGGGGCAGGCACCGTCGAAGCACAGGCTCATCTCGTCGACTTCGGGATCAAGCCGGGCAAGCAGGAATGGGTAGCGCCGTACATAGGCCGGGATATAGGCACCCTCCCGCCAGACCCCGGTTTCGGCATCGACGAACTGGTTCACCTGGCGACCGGGCTGGCCGGTCAAGATCATAGGGCGGAGCGCATCACCGCCGCCGAAGACGATCGGATAATGGACGATCGCAGACGGGAACTCGTCGATCGTCAGATCGATCGTCTCGGCGCGCGCGGCGAAGCTGTAATCCGGCGTTTCCGGTGCATCATAGGCCAGATGGCGGTGGAGCCGCCGGATCAAGGGTGTGACGAAGCGGTAGAAGCGCGGCAACGGCGCACTGGTCATCGGCAGCATGAATCGTGATCCTTTGGGTCAGCAGGATTTTGTCGCGTTGGAAGAATAGGCAGCCGGGGACGAAATAAGGGCAGTCGCCGTCGCGGCCTTGGGGGGATGCGCCTTGGCCCAGCACTGGTTGCGCTGCGTCATGACCTGCATCGCCTGACCGAAACCGTTCGCAGACAGCGGCAGCACGATCGGCTTGCCGCTCCTGTCCGCGACGGCAATCAACCCCTTATTCGCCTTGAAAAACGGGTCCAGCTCGACGCGGGTCATCACCCGGTCGATGAAACAGCCCTCCGCCTCGCACCGGGTGATGCGGAAGTCGGTCAGGTCGGTCTTATCATCGAGCCGGATCAGCGGTGCGGACTGGACGAGCACGCCGAGCGGCACTTGGAACTGCACACCGTAACGGTCCCCCTGCCCTGCATAGGCGAAGGAGAAACGCAGCGGCTGTTCGTCGCCTTCCTTGCGCTGCACGCCTTGCACCGCTTCGCAGGGTGGCAGATCTGCGCGCTCGACGCATAATACCGACCAGTCGCCAAAGCGCTCCGGCTGCACGGCGCCGGGCGCAGGCGCGGAGGCCGACGTTGTGGGAGCCTTGGCCTGCGGGGTCGCCGCCGCCAAGGTGAGTACGCTGGCGACCAATTGCCACATCATCGAATATTCCCTTCCCCTGTTGAAACCGACGCGGCATTGGCCGCGATCGTCATGTTGCGCCCGACCATGTCGGCAAAGGCCTGAGTGAGCCCGTCGACCGATAGGGCGATGGATTGCGCACCGGTCGGCCGATCGTGAAACCGCACGGTCACGTGCGCGGCGCGGGCGAAGCCCTCACCAAAGGCCAGGGGCAGGACGCCGCCGGCCAGACAGCGCGCGCGATCGCAGTCCAGGATCGGCAGTGCCAGTGGCACCGCGGTGTCCACGGACAGCAATCCATCCTCCTCCACGACCACGCCCGGCGGCAGGCCGAGCTGGATCGCGCAGCGCCGCTGGCGGACATTGCAGCTCATCGCGACCTGCAGAACCGGTCGCTCGGACCCAGCCTGGGCCTTCACCTGCTGCGCTATTTCGCAAAAGCCGTCTCGAGCGGAAGCAGTGGGGCAGCGCACCGCCCAGTCCTTGTAAATCGCGGCGGGCGGCACGACCGCGGCGCGCGCGATGGCGGCGACGCCCTGCCCGAAAACGGGCGACGACGTCATCGCAACGACGGCCATTATTCGCCGAAGTCGGCTCCCCATGCCGATCATCGCATCCGAACTAGTTGCCGACATAATAGACGGAGCTTCCCAGATTGGTTTGCGGCAGCACCTGTCGATAGTCGGCCTTGGCATCATCGCCCCCGAAGCGAGCGGTGACATAGATTTCGTCACCCTCGCGGGCGACAGAGATCGCTTTTGCCAGCATCCCCCCCGCCCCGTCCTCGACTTGAACCTCCGCCGGCGCTCCGGCCACAAGTCCGGCCGCAGCGCTGGATCCGGACCGGACCAGCGGCGTGGTCGCGAAATCCGGCGCGGTGGCAGGGACGGCATTGATGGCGGCGGGACCGCCGCTGAGCAGGCTGGTGGCGCCGAAGCTCGACAGGCCGGTGGCCGTCCCGATCGCACCGCCGGAAGCGGAACTGATCGCCGCGAGCCGGGCGGATACATCGTCCGCGACACGTCGCGTCCGATCGATGGCGCCGCCCGCCGAACATGAACCCGAGACCGTGCCCGATGTCGACGTGCAGGTGACCGTGCCGCCGAAGCGATTATCCGTGCGGTTGGGCGCGATGTCACCGACCGCGTTCAGCACGGTATCCCCGGACACCGCGATCAGCCGATCCTGGGTGATGGCGCCGGCCCCGCTCCGTCCCGCCGTAACCGACAGGTTCCGACCGACCAGAGTCGGACCGCCGAGCGTGGCATCGCGACCGGCAACGATCGTCAGATCACGCGACGCAGTCGTATCGGCGATGCGCACCGCCTGTTCGCCGACCAGCAGAATGTCACGCCCAGATACCGACAGCGTATCCAGGTCGCCCGCCCCCTGATGGATCGACACGTCGCCGGTCATGGCGATCGCCCCCCCGCTCTGCGTGAAGCCGTCGAGGACCTTGACCGTGCCGGTGCCGGTCAGCGCGCCGCCGCGCTGGATCAGCGTATCGACGGTCAGATCCTTCGCGACGATCAGATTGCCCTTCAAAAGGGTCAGGGCGGTGTCGGTGCTGCCCGGCACCGTATCGGCGTCGGGTGTCGTGATCAGGCGATCGATCGACACCGCGCGCGTACCGTCGAATGTCACGTTTACGCTGGGCGTCAGGATGACATCGGCAACGTTCGCCTCGTCGGGGATAGCGCCCCCCGCCCAGTTGGCCGGATCGAACCAGTTCTTGCCGTCGCCCTTGCCGGTCCAGTCGACGCTTGCCAGACGTGTCACCGAGGTCATGAGCCCGGTCGGCTGTACCAGCGAATAATTCGCCGCGTCCGGACCAGCGAGCGTGTACCCGGTGACGGTCACCGCCTTGTCCGTACCGACATTCTTGTCCGCGAACCGCGCAACCGCGCCGGAAGCGACGAGGAAGACGACGTCGGGACCAAGCGCGGTGACGACGCCGCCCGACAGCGGCACCACCGTGCTGCCGTCATAGGCCCTGGACAGGGCAGTAACGCCTGCGATGGTCAGCTTGGCTGGCGTGATATCGACGGACAGCCCCTGCGGCTGGACGATCGCGTAATTGGCGGCATCCGGTCCGGAAAGCGTATAGCCCGAGACGGTCACGGACTTGCCCGAACCAACGGTCTTGCTGGCCACAGCCCCGACGGCCTGTCCCATGTTCAGCGTCACGACGTCGGCGCCAAGCGGCGTCACCGTGCCGCCCGACAAAGCGACGAGGGTCGTCGTATCGTAAGCACGATCCTGAACCTGAGCCCCGCTGACCAGCAACCGGGCGGGCGTCACGTTGCCGGTCAGGCCGGCAGGGGCGACGACCGTGTAATTGCCCGCATCCGCGCCGACCAAGGTCAGGCCACTGATCCGCACGGCCTTGCCGGTCCCGGCGTTCTTGTCGGCGAAGCGCGCATCGGCCGTCGCCAGGTTCACGCGGACGTCATCCTGGCCCAGCGGGCGGACGCTGCCGCTCGCCAGCGTGGCCGCCACGCCCGCATCGTACACCTTGTCTGCGATCGTCATATCACTCACCACCAAGGTAGCCGGACTGATGCTGGCGGTAAGACCGGTCGGCTGGACCAGCGCATAGTTCCCCGCGTCCGCGCCAGTCAGCGCGTAGCCGAAGGCCTGCACCGTCTTGCCCGTGCCGACATTCTTGCTGTCGAAACTGCCGGTCACGGTCGCGGTCGAAAGGATCACCGCATCCCCGGCGAAAGCCGCGATCGAACCGCCCGACAGGCTGGCGACGACAGTGGCGTCATACCGCTTGTCGATGGCCGTCGCCCCGGTAACCGCCAACGGCGCCTGGGTGATATCGGCTTGCGCCGTGGGGGCGGCGGCGGCGAGTACGTAATTGCCCGAATCGGCACCCGTCAGGATGCCGGTCGCCGTCAGGAACACGGTCTTGCTCGTCCCGACATTCTTGTCAGCCAAGGTGCCGGTCGCCCCGCTGGTCTTCAGCGACACGTTATCGCCGCCCAGCACGCCGCTGATCGCAAGCGCGTTGGTCGAAACCCCCGCTACCCGCGTCGCGTCATAGGCCCGGCTCGCAGCCGTGAAGCTGCCGGAGACCGCCAGCGTCGCCGGAGTGATGTCCGCCAGCGCGGTCGGTGCCGTCGACGCAAAGGCATAATTGCCTGCATCCGCACCCGTCAGGACGCCCGCGGCGCTCAGCGTCACCGTCTTGCCCGTCCCGACATTCTTGTCCACAAACTGCCCGGTCGCACCGCTTGTCTTCACCGTCACGACGTCCGAACCGAGCACGCCGTTCAGTCCGAGCCCGGCGGTGGTGATTGATGCCAGACTGGTCGCGTCATAGACCCGGCTCGCGGCGGTGAAGCTTCCCGTCGCCCCCAGCAATGCCGGGGTGATATCTGCCAAGGCTGTCGGCGCGCCCGCCGCGAGTACGTAATTGCCCGCATCCGGGCCCGTCAGGATGTTCGAGGCATCAAGCGTCACCGTCTTGCCCGTCCCGACATTCTTGTCGGCAAACGCCCCCGTTGCGCCGCTCGTCCGAAGCGAGACGATGTCCGCGCCCAGCACGCCGCCAAGCGTGAGCCCGGTCGTGGAGATCGTCGCCAATGTCGTAGCGTCATAGACGCGACTCGTTGCCGTGAGACTGCCGCTCACCGTCAACGCGGCAGGCGTGACCGCGAATGTCACGAAACCGTCTGCCAGCCGATAATCGGATGCGAGGCCCGTCGCGCTGTCCGCCAGCGTATAGCGGACGCTCGCCGTCTGGCTGCCTACATTCTTGCTCGAAAGCGGCCCGGCGACGGCCGAAACGCCCAAAGTTTCGCCCCCGATCAGTCCGGCGAGATGACCCGCCGTGACTGCCCCGGCCATGGTCGTGGCGTCGTAGATCTTGGGCGCGATCTGCGGCGACGAGATGGTCAGGGCTCGCGGTCGGATGAAGGCGGTCGTGGTCGGTGCCCCGACGCTGAACGAATAATCGTCCTTGCCCGCGCCAGTCAGTGTGCCCGCGCCGCTCAACGTCACTGTCTGTGCCGTCGCATTGGCATGCCGGTCCGCAAAGCGCCCGGTCAGCCCCGCCAGATCCAATTCGACCTGGTCACCCGCGATAACGCCCGATAGCCGCAGTCCGCTCGTATCGACGGTGGCGGCGACCGTGCCGTCATAATCCTTGTCCAGCGCGGTCAGGCTACCTGCCAGGCCGAGCGCCTTGCGATCGATCGTCAGCTCGCCATCGACATAGGTGATGCTGTAATTGCCACTGCTCAGACCCGAGGCGCTCAACGCGTAGCGCCCGGCATGAAGCGCACCCTGCGCGGTCCCGCCATAGGATAGGATCCCGCCCATGACCGAGGCGGTTTCGCCATTGACGAAGCCGCTATAGGTAACGCCGTTGCCGCCCGACCAGGCCTGGCCGTCATAGGTCTTCGACGCATTCCGGGCGGTGACGGTCAGTGCCGCCTTATCGATCGTCAGCCCGCCGTTGACATAGCTGATCGCATAGTTGGTCAGCCCCGTGCCGGTCGCATTCAGCTGGCCATCGGAATAGCTACCCGCGTTGATACCCGTGGCCAGCCCGGTCACACTCGTCACGCTGTCGCTGCCGTACAACGTGCCGCTCGTGATCGCATAGCCGTTGGTGCGCGCCGTACCGTCATAGGTCACCGATTGCGTGTTGCCGGTGATCGTCAGTGCAGCCCGGTTCACGGCCAGCACGCCGTCGATATAGCTGATCGCGTAATTGCCAGAGGTCAGTCCCCCCGGCGTGATCACATAGCTGCCCGCATTCGTCGCGCCCTGCGACGTGCCGCCATAAGCGAGCGTGCCGCCCAGGACGGAATCCGTCTCGTTATGGACGAAGCCCTGATAGTCGACCCCATTGCCGCCCGACCAGGCCTG